>Ga0116227_10008036_pt1 | contig 20163 bp, 15 predicted proteins | sample S1TSphgellanicum_FD_89693 | JGI IMG/M metagenome (GOLD analysis project Ga0116227, IMG submission 89693) | Host-associated microbial communities from peat moss isolated from Minnesota, USA - S1T2_Fb - Sphagnum magellanicum MG | ecosystem: Host-associated > Plants > Peat moss > Unclassified...
CAATTCGTCATCGCCCAAAAATTCATCCCACACTGCCCAACTCCAAAGCGGAGACGCTGCGCGAACGGGTCAGATGTGGGATGAATTTTTGTTTTAGCTAAAAAACAACTACTGCGACATTAATTTGCGAAACGCGACATTTAATTTGCGAATGTACAATCGGGATGACTGGATTCGAACCAGCGGCCCCTTCGTCCCGAACGAAGTGCGCTACCAAGCTGCGCTACATCCCGCCATAGATACACTTACGATATCACAACTACAGCTAAATGACAAAACTACATCACCTAAGACTTTACTTGCTAGGATTAGATTTGTATAACTTTAAGTGGTAGAAGTAGACTGTGAGTGTAAAACCAGACTGGTTGCGAGTGAAAGCCCCTCAGTGGCAACGTGTTGGTAACGTTAAGGAAATTTTGCGCGATTTAGCCCTGAATACGGTTTGTGAAGAAGCATCCTGTCCGAATATTGGTGAATGCTTCGCTGCCGGTACCGCCACTTTTTTGATTATGGGTCCAGCTTGCACCAGAGCTTGTCCTTACTGTGACATTGATTTTGAGAAAAAACCCAAACCACTAGACCCCAGCGAACCTGCACGACTAGCTGAAGCTGTCTACCGACTGAAACTTAAACACGTAGTTATCACCTCTGTCAACCGGGACGATTTAGCTGATGGTGGTGCAACCCAGTTCGTCCAGTGTATTAAAGCAGTCCGAAAAATCTCACCCGATACGACAATTGAGGTACTGATTCCCGACTTGTGCGGGAATTGGGATGCCCTAGAATTAATTCTCCAAGCCTCACCAGAGGTACTAAACCACAACACAGAAACCGTCCCCCGGTTATATCGTCGAGTGCGTCCCCAGGGAAACTACGAGCGCTCCAAAGAATTATTATTGCTTTCTCGCCAAATTGCCCCAAAGATATACACCAAATCCGGGATTATGGTAGGTTTAGGCGAAACAGATACGGAAGTTCGCCAAGTTATGGTAGACTTACATGAGGTTAACTGTGACATTTTAACTATTGGGCAATACCTCCAACCCAGTCAAAAACACCTCCCAGTTAGTGAATTTATTCCCCCAGAACAATTTGCTGCCTGGAGAAAATTTGGGGAAGAACTAGGATTTTTACAAGTTGTTTCCTCACCACTAACCAGAAGCTCGTATCACGCAGAACAGGTGCGGGAACTAATGGAGCTTTACCCTAAAAGCCAATACTAGATTGGGGACTTGAGCTTGAAGAATTCACAATCTGTCACCATTCTCGGTGCGGGGACCTGGGGTACAGCCTTAGCAAATCTAGCAGCAAACAATGGGCATCGGGTGCGGGTGTGGTCGCGTCAGAGTTCCCAAACCCTCCCCACAGCCGTAGCAGGTGCCGACATAGTTCTGTCGGCAATTTCTATGCAAGGGGTGAGAGATGTGGCCTTTCAAGTCCAGTGCTGCTCCCCTCTCCCCCAAACAATTTTTGTCACCGCCACCAAAGGACTCGATCCCCAAACTACCCAAACCCCCTCCCAAGTTTGGCAAACAGCATTCCTTCGGCATCCAGTTGTCGTTTTATCTGGACCGAATTTATCTCAAGAGATTGAACAGCAACTACCTGCAGCCACAGTAGTAGCCAGTAGTGTAAATACGGCAGCAAAAACAGTCCAAAGGGTATTTTCTTCCTATCGGTTTCGGGTGTATACTAACCCAGACCCCATAGGAGTAGAACTAGGAGGAACACTCAAAAACGTCATTGCGATCGCCTCTGGTGTGTGTGATGGACTACATCTGGGAACAAATGCCAAAGCTGCTTTAGTCACTCGTGGACTAACGGAAATGGTCCGCATCGGCTACATTTGGGGTGCAAAACCGGAAACATTTTACGGTCTATCAGGTCTAGGAGATCTACTAGCAACCTGTAACAGTTCCTTAAGTCGGAACTACCAAGTTGGCTACCAGTTAGCCAGCGGCAAACTACTTACAGAAATTCTGGCTAACTTACCAGGTACTGCTGAAGGAGTCAACACCTGCCAGGTTTTGGTCCCCATCGCCCAACAACATAAGATCCCTGTGCCGATCTTTGAGCAAGTTTATCGGTTACTTAAAAATGAAGTAACTCCCCAACAAGCTCTTGATGAATTAATGCTGCGAGACATGAAGCCAGAGTATCACTCTTAATAAAGCGGAAGTTCCTTAGAAGAAATTAGTAAATTGTCAGGAAATAACTTTGATCGTCCTGTAGATAAGACTATGTTGTTTAAAATCACCATATTCCCTTGCATGGGTTTATACAATGTTACATAAGTAACGCCCAAAACCCACCAAGATGGAAATGTTGCTTAAGTAGTCCATAATGTATAGTTTAGCTGTAGTTAAATCTAAAGTACTACAGCAACCGCTAAAGTTGGGCAATAATGCTATCCCAAAACTGTAGTAGAGTGTTATTTATCCTGAATCACGGGAATAATACCAACAGTTGTGACTAAGCCAAATAAGCCCTAATTTTAGCTGACCATAATCCATTGTTTGTTATCTGGAGCCATTGAGACGATCTTTATGCCAGCAACGTCTTTTTACGCGGATGCCGCCTACAATACCCAAAAGTCTCGCCTGACCCTAGACCCTGATCTCATGGTTGATGATGAGATTGAGTTGTTGGTAGATGAAGCTCAGGATCTGGAGATGGCTTCCGTTGACCATGCTAACTTGGCTGCTAACACTAACCGTCGCAGTACAGATTTAGTACGTCTATATCTTCAAGAAATTGGTCGGGTTCGATTGTTAGGGCGTGATGAAGAGGTATCTGAAGCCCAAAAAGTCCAGCGTTTCCTGCGGATGCGGGTAGTATTGGCAAACGCTGCCAAGCAGGAAGACCCGGTAATTGTACCCTATTTCCGACTAATTGAAGTTCAAGAACGTCTAGCATCAGAACTCGGACATCGCCCCTCTTTAGAAAGGTGGGCTGCTACAGCAGGCATTAACCTATCAGATCTCAAACCGACTCTAGCAGAGGGCAAACGTCGCTGGGCAGAAATTGCCAAGATCACGGTGGAAGAATTGGATCTAATTCAGTCCCAAGGACTCCAAGCCAAAGAACACATGATTAAAGCCAATCTGCGCCTAGTTGTATCTGTAGCGAAGAAATATCAAAATCGGGGCTTAGAATTATTGGACTTGGTCCAAGAAGGAACTCTAGGTCTAGAGCGAGCCGTAGAGAAATTTGATCCCACAAAAGGTTATCGCTTTAGTACATACGCCTACTGGTGGATTCGGCAAGGAATTACAAGGGCTATCGCTACCTCCAGTCGCACAATCCGCCTACCTGTACATATAACAGAAAAGCTCAACAAAATTAAAAAAGCCCAACGCAAAATCGCCCAAGAAAAAGGTCGTACCCCCACCCTAGAAGACTTGGCCATTGAGTTAGAAATGACCCCTGCCCAAGTCAGAGAAGTTTTGTTACGGGTGCCACGTTCCGTGTCTTTAGAAACCAAGGTAGGCAAAGATAAAGATACCGAACTAGGGGAATTACTCGAAACCGATAGCATTACCCCCGAAGAAATGCTGATGCGAGAATCTTTACAAAAAGACTTGCAGCATCTCTTGTCAGATTTAACTAGCCGCGAGCGGGATGTAATTCTCATGCGGTTCGGGTTAGCTGATGGTCATCCTTACTCCCTAGCGGAAATAGGACGCGCCCTAGACCTATCACGGGAACGAGTTCGGCAAATTGAATCTAAAGCTTTACAAAAGCTGCGTCAGCCTAAGCGTCGCAACCTCATCCGGGACTACTTAGAATCTCTAACCTAGGCTACTTTTATAGCAGGAGTTGGGAGTCGAGAAGGTTTAGCATCTCTATCAACATTACCTACTCAGCCCACAACTGCTATGATTGAAGCGCATTATTAATTCGAGTATCTAATAAATATTCTCAATAAGCAATGATTGTTGCAAATTGAGTCAGATATTTGCTATATTCTCAATTAAAGGGCTTTGTTGATAAACTTTAGTATGACTGTCTACACAACCAGTTCACTTAAGGCAGAACTAAACGAACGTGGCTGGCGTTTAACTCCCCAGCGCGAGATAATTCTACACATTTTTCAAGAGCTTCCCCAAGGTGAACATTTGAGTGCCGAGGATCTTTACCACCGCCTAGAATCGGAAGGTGAAGGCATTAGTCTGTCAACTATTTATCGGACCTTAAAGTTGATGGCAAGAATGGGACTTTTGCGGGAACTAGAGCTAGGAGAAGGGCATAAACATTACGAAATCAATCAGCCCTACCCCCATCATCACCATCACTTGATTTGTGTCAAATGCAACACTACCATTGAGTTCAAAAACGACTCAATTTTAAAAATTGGTGGGAAAACGGCTCAAAAAGAAGGGTTTCACCTGCTAGACTGTCAACTGACAATCCATGCAGTCTGTCCGAAGTGCCAAAGAGCACTAATGCCTCTTTAGCACCTAGGTAGCTACTAAAAGTCGCCAGTTCTGATGTCACTGAGACTGACACCATAGAATTCTTGGGCTTGCTTGATGGCTTTTCTCGTATCAGGTGCCATCATGCCATTGAGTGGACCCTTATAAAAACCTCTCTGTTGCAGTCGCCGCTGGATTTCCAAAACACTAAATTCGCTCTTGGGTGAAGCTTTAACTAACTTATATAACCTCTTTCTTGTAGTCGGGTCAGCCATACCAGTTGCCCTGAGGTGATGAGCTACTTGAAAGCGAGTTACAGCATCCTTAGTGTAAGGTCCATAGTAACCATTTGGTTCTCCTGATAGATATCCGGCCTTAACTAAATGCTCTTGTAGAACCCTGACAGGTTCACCGCGATCGCCGATACTGAATACATCTGAATTAGCTAATCTATTAGTTGTATCTTCCCCATTACCAACACCCACTGGTGGTAATTTAGCTGAGGTAGCTGGGCCAACGACACCATCAACATCTAATTTATAAGCTGTTTGGAACCGCTTGACGGCCTCTTCAGTAATTGGTCCAAATATGCCAGTGGCATTGCCGTAGTAAAAACCTGCAACGCGCAAGCGTTCTTGGAGAACCCTAACATTTTCACCTTCCTCCCCTTTAACTATTAAGCCAGAATGTCGGGTGAGATGCCCGGTTTTCTCGGCTAATGAACTAGTAGTGTGAACCTTGTTGCCGCTCCAAGTGGATAATTTTTCCAGAGTGGTTGAGTTAGCAATGCCACTTACTGGTAGACTAGCAGCCTTTTGGAAGTGCCGGACAGCATTCTCAGTTGAATAATCATACACTTGAGTGATGGGAGCATGATAAAAGCCACTACTTTTTAAGTGTTGTTGTAGATGCCTGACAGAAGGACCCTGATCACCCCTTTCTAAGGCCAAGACATTACTCACAGCACCGAGAATGGATAAAGTCAGTGCTAGGGGTAACATATACTTCCAGGCTTCACCGGACAGCCGCTTCCAGTTCGGTACACTCTCAGGATTTAATAGGGTACTCAAGGATAACAATTTGCTGGGTTCGCCGCTTTCGTAGGCACAAGCTAAGTGTAAATACGCAATGTTGTCCATATTGGGTTCCTACACCACTTAATTTTCTTCAATCGCTGCTTCCGCTTGATGTACTAAGTTCCGCAAATTTTCTAGAGTTTCTAGACTTACATCCTGCCACAAACTGCGCTGGTGTGCTTCTAGTAATCTTTCAGCCATATCACGCAGTGCCCAGGGGTTATGTTCCTGAACGAATTCAGAGACACCTGCATCAAATAAGTACGCTTCGGCTATGCCTTGGTACATATAATCAGCTACACAGTTAGCAGTAGCATCATAGGCAAAGAGATAGTCCACCGTTGCAGCCATCTCAAACGCACCTTTATAACCGTGACGCATCACCCCAGCAATCCATTTAGGGTTGATGACGCGAGCGCGATATACCCTGGCAATTTCTGCTGTGAGATGACGCACACGGGGTTGGGAGGGGATAGAGTTGTCCCCAAAATATATTTGGGGATTCCTGCCTTGGAGAGAACGCACTGCCGCCGTCAACCCACCCTGAAATTGATAATAATCATCAGAATCCAGTAAATCATGTTCACGATTGTCTTGATTGTGCAACACAACCTGCATTTGTGCCAACCGTTGCTTAAATGCTATCTCCTGTCTCCCATCTCCTGAATAACAACTCCAATTGATGTAGGCCTGAGCTAAATCTTGGTCATCTTCCCAGTTATGGGAAGCAATTAAACCCGACAGTCCAGTGCCATAGGTCCCCGGCTGAGAACCAAAGATCCGGTTCAAAGCGGCAGAGGGATTTAAACCTTGTTGAGTCCAAAGTTCAGTTTCTTGACGCACCGCCATAGCTAGGGGATTTTGGTCTACTGGTTCGTCTAAATTTGCCACTGCTGCCACTGCTTGAGAAAATAAATCCATCAAGTTAGGAAATGCATCACGGAAAAACCCCGAAACTCGCAAAGTGACATCCACACGGGGACGACCTAAAATTGACAGCGGCAAAATTTCAAAATCCACCACTCGCCGGGCTGCACCATCCCACACAGGCTGGACACCGAGCAATGCTAGGGCTTCGGCAATATCATCGCCTCCAGTTCGCATAGTGGCAGTACCCCACAGGGACAGTCCCACTGTTTTGGGATACTCTCCATGTTCCTGGGTATAGGATTCAATCAGAGTTGCAGCGGCCTTTCTGCCTACATCCCAGGCAGTTTCCGTGGGAATAGCGCGAATATCCACAGAATAAAAATTTCTGCCTGTGGGTAGTACCTCCGGTCGTCCCCGGGTAGGTGCCCCGGCAGAAGCACTCTGGATATACCTCCCATCTAGCCCGCGTAACAAGTTGGTAATTTCTGTGGGGGTTTGTTGCAAAGCCGGAAGGAGTTTTGATTTGATCCAGTTGAGAACCGGGGGAATTTTGGATTCCGGCACAGGGAGTTCTCCCCAATCCCCTTGGGTGTTGATAAGTTGTTCAACTAAGGAAGCGGCAGACTCTTCCAAAATTTCCACAACATCGCCGACGGTGTGGCAGTTTTTCCCATGGAGGGTTTTACCATAGACCATTGATAGATCTGCTGTGAGCGGGTCTATGTCTAAACCCCAATCTTGAGCTAAGGCCCGGGTAATACCCATTGAATAACGGTTGGGGAGACGAGCGATCGCTACAATTAAATCTCGTAGTTGTCTCCCTTGGGGACACTGGCCAAAAATATGCAGCCCGTCCCGAATTTGGGACTCTTTTAATTCACAAAGATAACCAGCCAGGGTGTTCAAAATTTCTATTTGATCTTGGTTGCCTAAATCTTGAGTTAAATTTTCTTTAACTACTAATTCGTGAATGCGATCGCGAATCACAGGCAATCGGTCTGGATCTAAACTTTCTGCCTCGTAGTACTCGTCAATTAAGTTTTCTAACTGTTGCAGTGCCCCATAAAGTTCAGCCCGGGTCATTGGCGGTGTGAGATGATCAATAATCACCGCCTGAGCACGACGCTTGGCCTGGGAACCCTCACCGGGATCGTTGACGATAAAGGGGTACAGGTGAGGCATCGCCCCTAGTGCTACTTCTGGATAACAAGTACTGGATAAAGCGACACTTTTGCCCGGTAGCCATTCTAGATTGCCATGTTTTCCTAGATGTACCACAGCATCAGCACCGAAACACTCCCGCACCCAGTAATAAAAGGCTAGATAGGTGTGGGTTGGGGGTAAATCCGGTGCATGATAACTCAAACTAGGGTCAAGATCATAACCTCTAGCTGGCTGAATCCCCAGGAAGATGTTGCCCAGTTGAATACCAGGGACGGGGAGAGGTTGATCTGTCCTCCCCCAATCTAAAATCCCAGACCCCCATCGCTCACATACTTGCTGCTGTATAACTGATGGCAGGGAGGCAAAATACTCTTGGTACTGGGGGATAGCGAGACTTTGCTGTACAGGTCGCCAGTCTCTGGTTTCGGGGTCGTTGGTAATCCCGGCGGTCAGCTGTTGGATTAATTCCTCTGTGTGAGTGGGTGGATTTTCTACCTGATACCCAGCTACTTCCAAGGCTTTGAGAATTTCAATACAACTAGCTGGGGTATCTAGTCCGACACCATTAGCAAGGCGGCCATTACTGTTGGGATAGTTGGCCAAAATTATGGCAATGCGGCGTTCTTGGGGTGGTTTGGAGCGTAAGCGCACCCAATTGGCTGCCAGCTGGGCGACAAAGTCGATGCGATCGCTGACTGGTTCATAAACTACCACGTCTGTTTCTAAGTCAGGATTGCGGGCTTGCACGGTTTTAAAAGACACAGCCCGACTAATAATCCGTCCATCAACTTCTGGCAGTGCCACGTTCATGGCAATATCCCGGGCAGTTAGCCCTTTGGACTGGGTTTCCCACTGTTCGTATGGACCACCGCTGAGGATCACCTGCAATACGGGGACATCCAATTGTTCCCACAGGTCAGTTTGGGGTGTTTCTGTCTCTAACCGCGCTAGGGAAAAACTCGTGGTATTTAACAGCAGGGAGATATGCTCAGCGTCTTTTGGTTGGAAAAACTCACGGCACTCTTGATTAACACTAGGGTCCCGCAGGGAGGAAACAAATACTGGTACAGGTTGTAAATTTCTTCTAGCCAAGCCTTGGCATAGAGCATCAATCACCTTGGTGTTCCCAGCTAGATAATGGGCACGGTAGAAGAGGATACCCACTTTTGCCCCGCTACCCCCTTCCTGCCACTTATACAACCCTATGCGGGGCACAGCTTGAGGTTGTGGGGGGTTGAATGCAGTTAATAGGCAGGTATCGGCAATAAATTGGAGGGCGCTAGCAAAATTTTCAACTCCACCTTCGCTAAAATAGCGCCTCACTTGGTTAACAATCTTCACAGGTAGAGTAGAGTGGGAGAGCAAATCGAGATCAACAGCGTCGTCTCCTGGCATTACAATGAGAGTTATCCCCTGACGTTGGGCGATTTCCTCGACCACTTCCAATCCGTAAGTCCAGTAAGAACGTCCTCCTAAAAGGCGCAAAATAATTACTTGGGCAAATTCTAAGACCTGTTCGGCATAAGTATCTAAAGTTATTTGCTGTTGTAGTTGCAGCAAGTTCGCAACTCTCAAGCTGGGAAAGGTAGGAGGCAGTTTGGGAACAGTAGCTGCTAGGGTTTGAATATCAGTATCAGCTGCTGTAAGAAACACGAAAGCAGCTGGTGTTTGTTCCAAGAAAATTAAGCTTTCAGATTGATTCCATCCACCAGATGTGGCACTTATGCGATGCATAATTTACTATTACCGTCTTAAACTGTTGGTTAGCAGATAATCCAGAAAGACCTTTTAAGCCAGCATTTAGCCTATCTCACTAGATTTTTTTGAAAATGCTTAGTTCTCCTGAATTTGATGCCCTTTCTCGAACTTTACCTTTGAGTGTATTTAATCAGCTTGGGGAGTTGTTGCAGCAGATGGCTCAAGCAGTGGGAAGTGGAGCTTTAGTACTCACAGAAGCAGTGCTGGCAAGGATCAGCCCCCCTGTGGAATGGCAGTGGCAACGGTTTACCCTGGTAATTTCTGAACGGTTTAGTGTGCTACTGATGGGGAATATAGAGTACCAGGAGCCAGAACTTCACCCAGCCCTCAAAATGCAGGAGTCGGCACTGGTTACTAGTTTGACATTTAATGCGGAAGCCATCGCTGTCTTTGTCTCGAAGTTGAAAAGCTTGTTTGGTTGTAACTCCCAAACTTATCAAAATCTTGAGTTCTATGGGCAAATTCTCAGTCCTAATGATGCCACACTCCAAAGTCAGTTTACCCTGTTGCTATTAGAATATCTGCTTGGGCAACCTAACTTAGAGGTAATAACTCCACCAATCACCAGTAATCCAGAAATTTATAGTTGTCAGGTAGTGGAAAATGCCCTCACCAAGCAAATTGCCCAGGAGCGGTTGTTAAATCAGGTAACAACGCGAATCCGTAAAAGCCTTGACTTAAGTGTTGTAATGGCAACAGCTATTACACAAGTACGGGAGTTTCTAGAATTAGACAGATTAGTAATTTATAAATTTGAGCCACCTAAAGTCAAGACACCGAAGTTATTTAGGTTCCAACACTCCTCCCAGAATTACCAGCAGCACAAAGGTTGTATTGTTTATGAAGCTAAAGCTACAGAAAATATCCCCTCGGTACTGAATTATCAGGAAAAAAATTGCTTGACACACAACTCCCAGTGCTGGGAAAAATATCGCCAAGGCTTTGTGTTAGTTGTAGATGATGTGGACAAAACCTACTCTTTAGAAGAGTGTTTGTTAAATTTTTTAAAGGAAAACCAAGTCCGGGCCAAGTTAGCCGCACCGATTATTTTTGAAGAAAAACTCTGGGGACTGTTGATTGCTCATCAGTGTCATACACCCCGGGAGTGGACAGAGAGCGAAAAAAACCTATTGACTTCCGTTGCCGAACAATTAGCCATTGCTATCCATCAAGCAGAGTTAATGCGATCGCTGACTCAAGAAAAACAAACTCTAGAACAACGGGTGATTGAACGCACAATGGCCCTACACGATGCCCTAGTTGCGGCTGAAGCGGCAAGCCGGATTAGGAGTGAATTTCTCGCGACCATCAGCCATGAATTACTCACCCCCTTAACTTATGTCATTGGGATGTCCTCAACCCTGTTGCGCTGGCCCTTAGGTGAATTGAGTCCCCGACAGCGGGATTATCTGCAAACAATCCACGACAGCGGTGAACATTTGTTAGCAATGATTAACGATATATTGGATTTATCCCAGATCGAAGCTGGTAAAACAGTTTTAAATATTTCCGAGTTTTCCTTAGTACGGATTGCTGAAGGTATTATTGAATCCCTCAAAGAAAAAGCCACAGCGGAACAAATTACCCTGAAACTGGATTTACAAATCAACCCTAGATGCGATCGCTTCACTGCAGATATGCGGCGAGTAGAACAGATTCTCTGGAATCTATTAACCAATGCCATTAAATTTACCCCTGAAGGTGGAACTGTCACCTTACGTTTATGGGTGGAAGATGACACCGCAATATTTCAGATAGAAGATACGGGAATTGGTATATCTGAAGAGCAATTACCGCTACTATTCGAGAAATTTCAACAACTCGACACACCCTACCGTCGTCGCTACGGAGGTACCGGACTGGGTCTAGCTCTAACTAAACAACTTTTAGAACTCCATCGGGGGCGAATAGAAGTAGAATCCACCGTAGGTATTGGCTCAATTTTTACTGTCTGGATTCCACCCCAGTCCATGGGAGGATTGGCAGTTAAAAATTAAAAAAAGGTTTTGGAGTTTGCTGAATTACTTAGCCAGAATAAGGTGGAAATTACCAGAGGAGGGATGATTCCGGGTAGGCTATCGAGTCATTCAGCATTAGGAAGGGTGAATATGAAGAAAATAATTTGGCTATTGTTGGTGTTATTGGTGGCAATTGCCGTAATGGTCAGTAGTGGGTTTTTCCGGGAACATCAAGCAGCCTTGCCTGTGGTGGAAAAGATGCCAGTAGAAAGTCCCCAACCCCAATGGACAAAACTGCTAGTTTCCCCTGACAAGCTTTTAACCCATGTTCAAAAGCTAAATTTTCAGCGATATACAACGGCAGAGCGATCGCACACTCGCGCCTATATTACCAGCGAACTCCAAAAATCAGGCTGGGACCCCCAATTAGAAGAATTTGCTGAGGGTGTGAATATTGTTGCCCAAAGACCGGGGACTGATCCCAATGCGGGGACAATTTTGGTGGCAGCCCACTATGATACTGTCCCCTTTTCTCCTGGTGCCGATGATAATGCCACTGGGGTAGCTGTGACTTTGGAAGTTGCCAGATTGCTGGGTACTCAACCTACCCCAAGAACATTACAGTTAGCTTTTTTTGACAAAGAGGAGGAAGGACTATTAGGGAGTAAAGCCTTTGTAAGTCAAAAAGCACGGTTGCAGAACCTTCGCGGTGTAATTGTCATGGATATGGTAGGTTATGCCTGCTACAACTCTGGCTGTCAAAAGTATCCCACTGGGTTGCCTGTGACTAAACCAAGGGAGAAGGGTGATTTTTTGGCAGTGGTTAGTGATACGGAAGATATGACTTTACTGGGTGCTTTTGAAGGCTCAGATCAAAATCTACCCCCAGTCCTGAAACTACCTATACCTTTTAAAGGGTTGCTGACACCAGATACCCTGCGGAGTGACCATGCTCCCTTTTGGTTTCAAGGGGTAGGTGCTGTTTTGGTGACAGATACAGCTAATCTGCGTACACCCCACTACCATAAACCCAGTGATAAACCAAAGACTATTGTGCGATCGTTTTTCACTGGTTCAGGGCAGATTGTGGTGAATGCTACGGAGAATTTGTTAAAGGTAGGGGAAAAATCAGGTTCCAGTTCTGTATATTATTGAGGTAGAAGTATAGACCTTGGAATATCAGCCGCACAGCAGTTCGGGTTCTGATGAAATCGCGGATTAAATGGGTTCCCGGTTCAGCAGAGACACCATCTAAGTATTGCAGATTTCCAGAAGGTTTTGAACATTGGTCACCTATACCTTTGATTGATAATACAAAAAATGGGCTTTGTTCAAATTCATTAGGAACCATAAAAATTCCGTATACATGATGTTCACCAAGCCAAGGTCGAACTACTACTTTGGTAGCTTGGACGTGGAATGCTGCGGTTTCTGAGGTGAACAAAGCCCCAGCATCACAATTTAAATCTTTCACAGGCCACCAAAGTGCAATAATTAGCAGCGATAGTAAGGTAATTAAACCATAATTGAGTGAGCGACGCATAGATTTAAAATCTTTGCCAATTTTAGCTTGATAGTAGTGGAGCAACTTTATCAAATATAAATGGATTCCTATAGATGCTTACAAAGATTGGACAACTTTCCTTATATCTATTGAAAGAATCCTGAAAGAATTTGGATAAAAATTTGTAATTAATTTTGTTTAATTACTCATCGCAAGTAGCAGCTATTCGCACCACTGTAGGAGGGGGAGTTGCGTTGTTTCTGGTGATATTAAGACGAACATAATTGTGGTTAATTTTTTCTCCTTAACTCAATAGTATTAAAATAAGTAAACGCACTTTGCCAAAAAAGCCAAAGTGCGTTTGAAACATAAAAGGGAGTCTTCAACTCCCTCTACAACTTAAAGATCTTTTTCACTTAACTCACGGGTAATATGGTCAAAAGGTTGCTCTGTCAAAGCTGTATTGGTAATACCCTCAGCCACTAACTGTTCTTTGACCAACTCCTTGAGAATTTGCACACCCCGAACCGTTGGCCCGATAGGTACACCCAAAGAATTGTAAGTTTCTCGTAAACCTTGCAGCACACGCTCATCTAGAACATTAGTGTCCCCAGCAACTAAGGCGTATGTAGCATAACGTAGATAGTAATCCATATCCCGCAGACAGGCAGCAAAGCGCCGAGTTGTATAGGCATTACCACCAGGACGAATCAACTCTGGCTGTTCTTCAAACAACTTAGCAGCAGCCCGCTTGACAAGGGCCGCAGCATTGGCAGTTATTACCCCTGCTGCTTTTACCCGTGTTGTGCCAGTCTCAAAGTAGGATTTGAGATTATCCATTGCATTCCGGTCAAAATACCGTCCAGCAACATCATAATTCTTAATTAAATTTGTCACTGCATCGCGCATTCTTTCTTCTCCCAATCATTGCTATCTATGGTTTGATATTTATTTGGCTGCACTTATGCACCAGTAAACTTTTGTGCCCTTTTTATGAGATTACGGCACAAAAACAATTTATCGACTATATAAAGGATTCTATGCCAAAGTTGTCACTGATGAGATGAACTTTCCAGTTTTGTCCAGATAAATGGAGAAAGGTTAACATAACCTGTAAACCAGATAATCTGTAACAAAAGCTACAAAATCTGCGAATGTCTAGATTCTAGGATATTCCAGGTGCGTTACAACAGGGTTTAGATTATCAGGGTGAGGATACTTTTGGTAGATCCTAGTTTTGCTTTCGTTAATTGGCTACAGAAGGAGTAAAAATGACAACCCCACAAGAAGTCTTGAAACTGATTCAAGACCAAAATATTCAGATGATTGACCTCAAATTCATCGATATACCAGGCACATGGCAGCATCTTACTGTATACCAGAACCAAATCGATGAGAGTTCATTCACTGATGGCGTACCCTTTGACGGTTCCAGCATTCGGGGTTGGAAAGCGATCAATGAATCCGACATGACAATGGTGCTCGATCCCAACACAGCTTGGATTGACCCGTTCATGCAGGAGCCAACTCTAAGTATAATTTGTAGCATTAAAGAACCGCGTACAGGTGAATGGTACGGTCGTTGTCCCCGCGTTATTGCCCAAAAAGCCGTCGATTACTTAGTATCCACGGGTATTGGTGACACAGCCTACTTTGGTCCTGAAGCTGAATTCTTTATCTTTGACGATGCCCGCTTTGACCAAACCGCAAATTCAGGCTACTACTATGTAGACTCCGTAGAAGGTCGGTGGAACTCTGGTAAAGAAGAAAAGCCCAACCTGGGCTACAAACCACGCTTTAAAGAGGGCTATTTCCCAGTCCCCCCCACAGATACTTTCCAAGATATCCGCACCGAAATGCTACTGACAATGGCAAAATTAGGTGTGCCAATTGAAAAGCAACACCATGAAGTTGCTACCGGAGGTCAATCCGAATTAGGTTTCCGCTTTGGTAGATTAGTTGAAGCTGCTGACTGGTTGATCATTTACAAATACGTCATCAAAAATGTTGCCAGAAAATATGGCAAAACCGTCACCTTCATGCCTAAGCCCCTGTTTGGGGACAACGGTTCTGGGATGCACACTCACCAGTCAATTTGGAAAGACGGCAAACCTTTGTTTGCCGGAGATAAGTACGCTGGTTTAAGTGAAACAGCACTGTACTACATTGGTGGCATCCTCAAACATGCACCAGCACTACTGGCAATCACCAACCCCACCACCAACTCCTACAAGCGCCTAGTACCTGGTTATGAAGCACCAGTTAACTTGGCATACTCCCAAGGTAACCGTTCCGCTTCTGTGCGGATTCCTCTGTCTGGAACTAACCCGAAAGCCAAGCGGTTGGAGTTTCGTTGTCCAGATGCTACCTCTAATCCCTACTTAGCATTTGCTGCTATGCTTTGTGCTGGAATTGATGGTATCAAGAACAAAATCCACCCTGGTGAACCTTTAGATAAGAATATCTATGAACTCTCCCCAGAAGAACTGGCTAAGGTTCCTTCCACCCCAGGTTCTCTGGAATTGGCATTGGAAGCACTAGAAAACGATCACGCTTTCTTGACAGAGACAAACGTATTCTCAGAAGACTTCATCCAAAACTGGATTGACTACAAACTGGCTAACGAAGTTAAGCCCCTACAATTGCGCCCTCATCCCTACGAATTTTTCCTTTATTACGATGCTTAAACAGCTATATCTGAAAGCATAAATTTAGCCACCCTCAAAGGTGGCTTTTTTTTGGATATTCAGATCAACCCTACGCCGCTGCTACCATATATCGTCCGCATTGTCTGGTCTATCCTCCCTTGGGTTGGGTTCCAGTAATTGGCAAGTTCCTTTGGCAGACCTAGTTCCTGTGCAGACCGCATCAGCATTGATTGTTCACGATTCTTGACTTGTTGGTACTGAAAACCATAAAAGAGACGGAGCCCAATACAAAAGGCTTGTTGCTTGATAGCTTTAAACCCTTACAGAACAAGGCTTTCATCGTTTTCAATGCATTATTTGATAATAATGTAAGTGGCTCTACCATAAAATTACCGGAAGAACCAATAAATTGTACTTAATTACTGATTGAGATGGAGTTTGCAATATATTCTATCAGCAATAGTAGTATTTTATATAGCATTATCTCACCCTGGAAAGCAGTAAAAACCGATTGTGACAGCTTAGGGTGCAGAATGTGGGTTTTAACCATATGTATATCTATTTTTGGCTAACTTTCGGCGTTATACCCACGAACTGTTCCTAACCCTTTGTGATAACCACTCATACCAACTCTCTAACCCAGTTCCAGTCAGCGCCGAAACCTGAAAAATATGAATTTGGGGATTAACCTGCTGGGCGTATTCTATGCAACGCTGAACGTCAAACTGTACATGAGGTAGCAAATCAATTTTAGTGAGAATCATCATCTCACTCTTGTGGAACATATGAGGGTATTTTATCGGCTTATCTTCTCCCTCTGTGACAGAAAGAATTACCACTTTGAGGGTTTCTCCCAAATCAAATAAAGCGGGACAAACAAGATTACCAACATTTTCAATCATCACTACTGAGTTTAAGGGTGGATTTAGTTGTTGCAAACCCCGTTCCACCATTGCAGCATCTAAATGACAGCCAGTTCCCGTATTGATTTGCACAACTTTGCAGCCTGTTTCTCGAATTTTTTCAGCATCGTTGATTGTGTCTTGATCACCTTCAATTACACTGATAGATAATTCATGCTTTAAATCACTGATGGTACGAGTTAAGAGAGTTGTTTTCCCTGAACCTGGAGAACTCATTAGATTTAAGGCTAAAATATTACGACCTTTAAACCATCCGCGATTTTGTGCTGCTATCAGATTATTTTTTGCTAAAATTTCTTGCTCTAAGGATATTGTTGTGCTGTGTATTTTGGCATGGATTTGAGAAGCTTCAGTAATAATCTCATGACTATGAGAATGATTAATTACCGTACCATTAAGTAAGGTATGACTATGAAAATGTTCGGATTCATGACCATGAGAATGCGTAATGATAGCCCCATTAGATGAGGTATGAGTATGATGATAGTTTTCACCATCACCATTGGAGTTAATAGACGTTATTTCACCAGTTTCAGGATTAGTAATTTTGGCTTCAGTATGATCGGAACAACCACAATCTACACACATATTTTCTTTAAAATCCCATTACAGATTATTCATAATAATGAAATATTTCAAAATTTAATTGAGTAATTTATCTAACAAAAAAAGTTTTCTATATAGCCTTTCCTAATCTAGTGAGGTACATATACCCCATAACTGAGCCAATTCAATGCCTAAACGAGTTCTTACCTCATAGGGATCAACTAAGGTCCATTCTTCATCGGCTGCTACTCGTCGCATAAATTCGTCACTGACAACCAGTTGCGGAAACACGTCATAAGCTTTGCGTCGCCAGTCCCCATTCTCTGTTTGCATTTCCAAAAATTCGGGTAAGTCCAAATGCCAAACATCTAGACTCACGGTAACAGCACCTGCTCTGCGTCCACCTTGATTGACTGCGATCGCTGTATCATTCAACAACTTAATCCAGGGAACCACACCACCTGATGCATTCGCTTTCCCCATCACCCAACTCCCTGTTGCGCGAATGCGAGATATATTTACGCCGACACCGCCACCATTTTTGGAAATCCGAGCCGCATCATGAATACCATTAAAAATACTTTCCAAATTGTCGTCCATCGCCGTAATGAAACAACTGGCTAGTGAACCATTGGGAATTCGCAAGTTCCCAAGAATAGGGGTTGCCAAAGATATTTGACGATTCGCTAACGCTTCATAAAATTGCTTTGCCCAGGTTAATCGATTTTCTGGTGATTCCACGGAGGCAATTAGTAACGCACAAGTTAAAAATGCTTCCTGTGGTAGCTTGGTAAAGAATGAGACTTGCCCCGACTAATGACAAATGCCAGTATATATCGACCATTGATTTTTATGCAACAGTTATGTTAGTCTTCAAACTAATCTCGGTTCTAGTGGGGAACAGCCACTAGAGGAAAGGGGGAAAGTCCGGTGTAAATCCGGCGCTGTCCCGCAGCTGTAATCAAGGCTTGCCTTGTGAGTCAGAATGCCCGCCGAAGTTGACTTGTAAATTTTGTACATCTGCGAGGCACAGATAAGTATATTTATGAAGATTCCTACAACCACTCAGCTTTACGTTCTCATACCCCCACATATCAAGACGCTACAGATGATAGCTTTCTATGAGAGGGTAGGCTGTTAACTTACGGTACAAATTGTGTCTTGAGATGTAGTGATGGTGACAGCTACTCCGTATCAGAGTGACAGCAACAACGCAACCCTGTATTAACTAACAGATGGAAGTCGTTCAAAACAGGTCAGAAATAGCTCCTGTTTCACCACCGAACAAATGCTGTGCCAATTACGCATAGAAATTTGCTAATTTACTAGATTTTTACTCGGTTAATCATCATGCCGAAATTCTATCTTCACCGATATGGGAAGATTCCCACTGCTATTCACCCCTTTGTCAAACAAAAGACTTTCCCTCAAGGCAAAGATAAGCCCAGTCTACTTCAGGGGAAAATTCTTCAAGATGTTCAAAACATTGCAATTTCCATATACAGGATGATTTATATAGCTATTGTGATCGCCTCTGGTGTGCGATTACGCCATCGCTTGTCTGATTCGGTACGCCAGCAATGAGTAAACCGTTAGATAAACTTAAATAGGCGCACAGGAGTGTTCAAAACACGATCGCTGGCGGCGCTATGAAAACTGGGTTGTGCTAGCCTTTACCGATATTCTCAACCGTAGCTTTTCCCCTGCTGACTGTGTAATATCTGTGGTTTAAACAACTTCTGACACATCGCAAAATTAACGCTCAAAAAACAAGATATTTTTACTTTATATGCAAAAAATTCCCGTCACAGTAATTACAGGATTTCTAGGTGCAGGCAAAACGACATTAATTCGCCATTTACTGCAAAACAATGAGGGACGACGTATTGCTGTTTTGGTAAATGAATTTGGGGAAATTGGAATTGATGGGGAACTTTTGCGTGATTGCCGAGTTTGTGACGATGAAGAAGATTCTAACAGTAATATTGTTGAACTTACCAACGGTTGTCTGTGCTGTACGGTGCAAGAAGAATTTCTCCCAGCTATGCAAGAATTACTGAAGCGACGTGCGAGTCTTGACTGTATGTTGATTGAAACCTCTGGACTAGCACTACCAAAACCATTAGTGCAAGCATTTCGCTGGCCGGAAATTCGCACAGGCGCTACAGTGGACAGCGTAATTACTGTAGTGGACTGTGAAGCCTTAGCAACTAATCAATATGTAGGCGATTTAGCAGCCCTCTTAGCACAGAGACAAGCTGACTCTAGCATAGAACACGAAACACCTATTGAGGAACTGTTTGAAGATCAACTTGCTTTTGCTGACCTAGTATTGCTGACCAAGATTGATCGCGTTGATTTCCCAACGCAAGTTAGGGTGGAGGAGTGGCTGAAGCAGAATTTATCCCCTGGTGTAAAAGTCATTCCTTGTCAGGACGGTAAAATTAATTGTGATTTGTTACTCGGCTTCAACGCTGCGGTAGAAGACAACTTGGCTAGTCGTCCTAGTCACCACGACAACGAAGCTGAACACGAACATGATGAAGGAATTAATGCGGTACAACTACTCCTAGACCAAGCATTTGAGCCGACTGTCCTAGTCAAACGCTTGCAAATATTGGTGCAACAGCAAGAAATTTATCGAATTAAAGGATTTGTAGCAGTTCCGAACAAAGCCATGCGTCTAGTATTACAGGGAGTTGGTAATCGGTTTGACTACTTTTATGACCGTCTTTGGCAACCCCAGGAAACCCGTCAAACCCGATTAGTATTGATTGGACGAGAGCTTGAGCAAGTCCGTATTGAATCATTGGTGTTGGGGAAGGAAGTCAATGCGACTATCCAATAGTGTTTGTCAAGGAAAATTTGGCTACTGGCAAAACAGGTTCCCAGCAGTCGTAACAAACAATCTCCATTAAGATATTCTTCTACTGCTAAATGCTGATCCTCAGATTGAGGTGAATTTTTCACACCAACCAAAAATTAATCTACCCGATTACTATGAACAAGTTTGCAAATGTTTGACGGGTGTAACTGACTTTTATTAAACTTACATAAGTTTTTATTTACTATCCAAAAGCAAAATACCCTTTTCAAACATTCTCTAAGGGACTTCCAGGAAATAAAATATAGAATAGTCTCCGTATGAGGATAATAATCATTTTCATGCTAAGGGGGGGGGGTAAAAGATGCTGCCGACGGCAGCATCTTTTACCCCCCCTTTTAATAAATAGGCATGACAATTTCTACACTTTATTATTCGTGTATGAATTGATTTCTATTTAGTATTTTTACAGCCTCA
>Ga0116227_10008037_pt1 | contig 20162 bp, 17 predicted proteins | sample S1TSphgellanicum_FD_89693 | JGI IMG/M metagenome (GOLD analysis project Ga0116227, IMG submission 89693) | Host-associated microbial communities from peat moss isolated from Minnesota, USA - S1T2_Fb - Sphagnum magellanicum MG | ecosystem: Host-associated > Plants > Peat moss > Unclassified...
CACAATAGAATTGTCTGTAAAGTCACCCTGTCTTTGCCCTCCCTTTCACCCATTATCCCTCTTTCAGTGGTATCCACAAAGTAATGAAACTTTGTTAAATCTCAGTATTTCATGCACAAGGTTCGAGAGTAATTCTGGTAGTTGTACAGGTAGGAGCAATGAAAGAGAAATACAAGGATTTAAATTTTATGTATGTCAACAACAGATTGGAGGAATACGACAATCTGGTACAATATTATTTTATACTGCATACCAAACAACAAATGAAAGCTTACAATGTTGACTTCATGAGTGGTGGGAGCTGGTGGAAATGCAATTCAAGGAAGAAATGTATAAGAATTTGACTGCATACAAGAAGGATGAAGATAGGTACAAAAGGCATTTGTTTGTTTTTAAGGCCTTTCCAAATTTGATGTACAGAAATCCAGATAGTTCAAAGCCAACAAGTCCAACAGATGACGCAAACAAGGATAAATATACTGGAGTAACATGTCAACAATAAGAACATGAATCATAGGATCTCAAAGGAGGACAAGATCTTCAGAATAAACATGTGAAGGAATAGGTACAAAAAATTCTTATATAAAAGATAGGGCTAATATCTAATGACAATAGTGAATAAAGGGAACCAATTGGAAGTAAAAAAATAGGTGGTGGAGTTCATATTTGAAAAACACAACAAGGTACAACAAAATCAATGCTTAAGGTTCTAGTGCTTCAATGAGGGCACCAGCTAAGGATACCACAAAAACACATATTCAGGTGAGATATAGGAATATCAACAACTCAACATGAGCAGATCAACCCACAGATGGTTAATGTAGTGACTTGAAAAACATAATTTTTTTTTCTATAACAAGGATTTCAAGGACAAAATTTAAAGTGGAAGGAGGGTAATGTTACTAGGTGAATGGCAAAGATTTAACAAGGCAAGATGAAGATGGTTAATTAATTAGTCATGATTAAGACATTTCATTAGTTTGATTTTTAAATTATTTTTGGAAGGAAAAAATTTAGGATGTAATTTTGAAATTTGATGAAAATTAAAGATTTTTTTTGTTGAGACACATAGAGATGAACTTAGAGAGTTGCTAGAGATGGAATAGAGACACATTATGTAGTTTAAAATTTCGTTAAATTGTGAACCACAAATTTTCATGTTTTTCATTTTTGATTTTTACACTTTACACTACAGATGTTTGAGATGTTCAATTCTAAATAAAGAGGATAATAAAATATTAATGAGAAAATAGTGAACATACTCTAAAATTGTTGTGTTTTCTAAGAGAATAAAAGAACTTTGATCACAAATTTTGCATATATAAGATAATTAAAAATCTAAAAAATAAAGGAATAATAACTGTAATAAGAAAATTGTGTGAATACAATCTATAGATATAATTGAATGAGTAGAAACAATAGATTATTTGTATTATAAGTACTACTGAATATATAAGTTGACTTGTTTTAAGTAGGCAAAGAGCAAATTTGGGTAGAATCTATGCCTACCACATTCAAAACAACATTAAAGTCAAATGTTTAGAAAACAAAGTTTCCTAGCCATAATAAGGATTGTGCAACTAGGTGATGTTGTCTATTTTTTCCATAGAAGTCCTATAGTAGTACATCCCCACCCTTCTCATTTAAAAAAAATATTTTTTACTTATAATCCCAATGATTAAAAAATTATTTTTTTCAAATTTTATTAGATAATATTGCATGTTTGTTTTTTTAATGAAGGTTTTAAATAAAGCCACAAGTTTCCTATGTTCAAAAAACTTAATCTAGTATATCCAAAGCTCATTGATGGTCAATCATTAACATTAAGGGATGTTACACACAAAATTTTACCTATAGATTTAAGAATATAAAGAGATCATTTGAGTGTAGTGGTGTTCAACATCATCTATTTTTGTTATCTTTTTTTTTTTTGGGTTATAAAAATGCAATGTACATGTAAATTGAAAAACTCAAAAAAGTTAATTTTCATCTTATTCCATCAATTCTTATTCATAACCTCTAAAGCATTTATGAATTCCTTTCTTATTTTAAATAACATTCATTTCATCATTAAAACCAAAAATATGAAAAATATACCTTTATTTGTGGCAACCAATTATGCATTTTCATGAACCACAAAAGGAAGCATTGCATTTGTAATCTATGCTAATCCAACATTAGAGTTGACAAAGACAACACCACCATTCTTGAACAATATAAGGAGTTCCTAAATTTGATGTGTTTGAAAAGAAGAGTCTTCAATCTTGTGAAACAATTGTCCTTATTGTTGTGCAATACACACAAGTTGGAATCAACAATAGTTTTTGACGAAAGTTTTTCCATTATATGATGGAAATAATGTGATGTATCTATCTTTTGGCTAATTATGTTTCACACTTGAATTTCTCATTGCACATAATTCTTATACAATTTTGTTTGAATTATATGTTATATGCAGAATGACCTTTGCAAATAACACACTTTGATCATCATTTGATTACTATCATTGATGGAAGAATGATTACAAAATTAAACAAACAAAAGGAAAAAATATTGAACAATGACACTCCTGAAACATGAAATTTGATCTATTAATTGGCAATAATAAATTTAAACAAAAGTGAAGATTGATGATGCAACTTTACATTTGTAATGATGTTGCTATTGGGTGTTTCCATAGGTGTCAATCTCCATGTCACATCAATTATGGCATAATACAAAATACATTGTATATGCATATATACATTGTGTGAAAGACCAAAATTTTCAATTGAACATGATTTGAAAAATGCATTTTCATATGTAAAAATATTCATTCAATCAAACATTAAAAGATATGTATCTTGGTCCATATGTACAACATTGGTTTATAATATCACACCTCATCAACATGGTGTTAATATTCCTTGGTTATCAAGTTTTGAACTATCTTATAGAATTGGATTTTGAATTAAAATTTAGGTCATCAAACTGGTTTTGACCAATCAAAGTACTAATTTTGACCCTTAATTGAGGTTTTGAAATTCAAAGAACAAGGTCAAAGAAGTAACACTAAATTATTATTATTTTGCAGGTCCTTTGAATTTTTCAAATAACTCAAAACCAAAGGTTCTTTTCATTAAATCTAATTTGTTTAAAAAACCAAAATTAGAGGTTTTATGATTTTGAATTTTTTCAAATAACTAAAATCAAGGAGGTTTTTTATTTCTAAAAACTGAGAATTGAATGTTATCAACATAATAAAAAAACCACACAACATTGGTATGCACCAATGTTGGGCAAGTATCACTTAGGTATAAACACAAAACACCTTTGAATATCAAATTTTTTGATACCCTAATTGATATACATGGATGTCAATTGGTTCTTTTTATGTGAGAACTAGCCATTAGAAATTATATCCTTTTCATACCTTTCCAAAAATGTTGGGACTCATGTGGGGTAAAAAAAGGTTACCCATATTTTAATGATTATTTTTAAGGAAAAAGATAGTATGGCTAGAAAATTAAGTATGCATTTTGCTTTGGCAACTCGGTGTTGATTTGCCTTGAACTTTTTCTTTTCTTCTTTTGTTTCTTGTGTATTTTACAAGTGTCAAACTTGAACATTCTTTGAATTTGATGAACAATTAAAAATTCAAAAATATTTATCACTTTTAATGGATGTGCTAGTTGTTCTTGTTTTGGTGAAGAATCATTCAATCATTTTTTAAGTTGGCAAAACAAAAAAGTATATTCCTCTTTTTTTCAATTTTTTTGTCAAAAAAGTGGCATATCATAGTTAATGCTTTGAACTTGTGGAAATGATCTTTTTGAAGTGTTGGGTTGCTATTGGGTTTCCATTAGACAAACTCCAAATGTTAACATTTGTTAGGTTTTACAAACTAGTATGACAATGCTTAGCTCATTCTTGTTGGATATAGCAGCAGGTTTAGGAGGCAAAGAAATTTAGTTCTGTAAATTTTAGTAGCTTGAGACTTATGTCTATGGTGTTTGCTTTACATGTCTGATGAGTAGTTGTTGGATCAACTTGTAGGGAATATACTATGGAAAAATCTGGTTTTCATTTAGTCTTCATATTGTTCACCAATTTTTTTTATTGTGTCAGGACTCATGTTGTGAGTTCATTTTTTGTGAACTTCACTTGTCAAGACTCAGGTTGTGAATGATGAAACCCTAGCAAAATTCAGTAAACAAAGTAGCCAAGGAAAGGGGAGAAGAAAGAAGAAAAACCTTGTATATAAAAGTCAAGGATGAAACCCATCCATCAAAAGTACAAGGCAAATGAGAGCACAAGTAGACACAACCCAAAGAAAAAATAAAATAAAACAATCAACCAAAAAAAAAGGTAAAAGCCCTATGCAAATAGGAACCATGGCAATGAAATGACGATCAACAAAAACTTGGGACAAAAGAGCTGTTGTCTATCACAAATCGACTAATGAGGGAGGTGCACTAGCTATGACCTGTGAAAGAGATGAGTAACCTTGACCAAGTGTAACAACTCACTAAAGAATCGCTACAACTTGTGCACGTTGTAGGGCTATGGACATGTGTTGTCGATAATAAGAAACAAACATCAAGGGGACTAAAGAAGACCATTGATGATGCACGATAATGATATGTGCACAAGTGGTGAAAAAAATGAATCAAAACAAAAATGAACACCTGTACATCTCAATAGCAAGGGAATGAAATCATCGCATATTGTTCGTTTGGCGTAGGATTGTGTTTTTTCCTAAGTAGCCATCATCACTACATGTGTTGTCGTTGTTGATGTTTGCACCATATTTGTGCAAGTCTGGTTAACAAAGAAGAAAGGAAGAAATGAAAGGATTTGAGTCTAAGCCAAAAGAGTGAGCCTATTTAACCTTTAATTGACAAATGACCAAAACAGTCCCAATACAAAATTTGGACTAGCCTTCACAAATGTGCTTCGGAGTCATGAATTTTGTCAAAAGTTTGAAAATCCAATTTCATAAAGTTGTAGAGAACTTCAAGTTGAATGTTTCAAATTTTAAAAAAGGATTTGTTTTAAAAATGGAGATCCCCACCATTAAAAGTTAACGTTTAAAAGTTTTGGACAACTTTTAGAACTACAAGTTTTTGGAGGATTGCACCAAGATACCATGCTTTATTGACTATAAAAATTCTAAAATAAATAGAAAACATCTATATAAATGACGTGAAAAAATTAATGTGCAAAACCAAGTTGAGATGAGGAATAAATCGATGGTCAAAATTGGTCATCCAATGATGCATTCCCAAGTCCCTTGTTGAACCCACTTGAGGGTCCAACTATGTTGAGTTGCGGAAAGTTGGGACTTGAGGGGCGTTCCCGACTTCTAGCACTAAAAGGGGGGTAGAGGGGCGTGTTAGAAGTCCTGAGATTAGACTAGGAAGATGGACTAGAAGATCAAGCTTGAATCTGCATCCAAAACCAACCATAAAAGGGTTAGTTAGCATTTGGAAACACCCTTGGGTGTTAGGACAAGCCACGGGCACTTTTACACACAAGACTCATCACGGCCCGGACTCGGGGGAAGCCACCACCTTCCCCCATATAGTATATTCTGTAGCTCTCCGCCGAGGCTACATCCAAATGGCTCTTTTTCCCGGGACTCGCAAGTTGGAGTCCCGAAACTGTCCCGGGTTGGAGTCCCGGGACTTTGGACGGTCATAGTTCCTCGCCTCAAACTCGGATTGGGACGAGCTCCAAACCAAAGTTATAGCTCTCGTCGAGAGCTTTCCAACTTCGTGTCGCACTCCTTGAGGTGACGTCGGGAAGAGGTCGATTCCCGACTTTTAGTGGTCGGGAGTCAAACTGGCAGTTTGACTCCCGGTTCTTCTTTTGCCCATAACTTGGGCTGTAGATGTCCAAATGGGCCATGCGAGGCCACTTTAGACATCTACGCTTCAAGAAATTTCCATTGATATAAAGGATGCACTAAAGCAAGGAAATTTGACCCCTCAAATCGTCTTCTAAGTTTTCGGGAGTCCCGGAGGACTCCATTTTCCCACTTTTGGGAGTGTGAGTTGCATTCTCACACTTAGCCCCAAAGTGGGGTTGCGACATCCAATGTAACTACCAAACCTTGTATTAGGATTTTAAATACCCTATAAATATTTTATTAGTGGCTATTAGTTGAAAACAATCAATACTTTATTAATACCTTGATAGGGACCTATCATTTTTACCAAGGTTGGTTATTTTTTTATCTGAATTTTTCATCCAAGCACCTTCATCCATTTAGGGTTTCATTTTTTGTTGTATATTTAAAACCTTAAGCCACAAGTCCATTTTTCATGTGTTGCTCTTAGCTTTGCATTTGGTAATGTTTTCTTTATTTGCCATTGGAACAAATTATCGTGTTTGGTTGCAATAGCTACCAAACACAACAATTGGTCCCAATAGTTGTAATGGTTATCTATGAAATCTTTGAATGTTATTGTGAACATTTAGGATAAATATCGAAACAATATTGGGGTCCGTGATGGTAGATTTTCCTTTCAATTCATAACAATCAAATTGATGTACCCATAAGTAAGTACTTCTCCCCCCTTTGTTATGTCTCATTTATGTTCATTGTTGTTTTTGTTTTGTTTGGTGTTATCCTTCAAGTGTATGGGACTAGATGCATAACATTAAAGTTGTGTTATAGAAACAAACTTGCATGAGCAGCAGAAGAGCGCTTCTTAAAAGAGGCGTACAAAAAAGAATATATATTTCGCTACGCGCCTTCCTTTTCGTTTTTATCTTCCAATTTTGAGTCATGAATTCTAAAGTTCATCAATGGAAATCTTTTATAATTCATTAGTGTCAAAGTTTTTTTTTTCCATTGTAAATCAAAATCCGATTGGTAGATTAGATTGAAATGTTTGGTTTGAATGTACATATGCATGAGGGTTTTGATTGTGATGATGCTCATTTGGAATCATGGAATCTAGTTGAGGATTTTGGGTTAGTAGTTGGCTTCATTTCAATGCCAAGTGGACCATTTGCATCTAAAAGCATTGTAACACCTAGTAAATTGGATGAGGAAGCATAAATTACATGGAAGGTTTTGAAAGCACAACTCATCTTAAATAAAAAAACATGGGTCCCCCACCACAAGTTGATTGTCCGTTGGCATTTTTTTGTGATGATTGATGGCAGTAAGTTATATCTTATTTTGCTTCAAATTATGCATTGTGTGATTTGCCATTTTATTTGCCAAAGTTACAATGTTGGTAGTACCACCAAAAGGAGGAAAGGTATGATTTCTTACAACTAGTAACATGAGAAATTTTCCATGAAAAAACATATCTTGGGTGAGCATCTAGCTGCTTGGTGTAGGTGGAAAAATGTTAATGTGGCTTTTGATTCATAGGAGTTGCACTAGGATAAGTCCAAAAATAGATCTTTATTGGTTATGGGGCCACCATAAATCATTTTGGGAATGGTAATCCTTATAAAAAGGATGATGCACAATAACAAAAATTTATGGAGGACTTGATGTTAAAATTTGTTGCCAAAGCCTACATTCCTATTTTTGTTGTAGAAAGTTGATGGCTAAAGCACTTGGTCATGCGTTAGAATCCCCAAGTTGTGTTTTCGAACTTCAACTAAATGGTTCAACATGCCATCTTTTCATTGGTGGTTAAAACCATGGAACAATATTTAATTTTCGATTTGGATTCATGTGTTACAACAATAGCCTTTTTTAATTTATGGATGTCTAGATTTAGACATCACATGCTTGTTCTTGTGATTAATTTCATAAATTCACTATGGGTGCCTTGCCATGTGATAATGGGACTTTTTGAAGCCACTGATACGTCTAGAGTTGTAATGGCAGCATAGGTCAAGGATCTTTTGTGATTGTATAATTTACTAGACAAACTAATTGCCTATGTGAAGACAAAGGTGGCAATCTATCCACTCATGCACAAGCTTTTAATTCAATTGTTAGTTGTTGTCCTTTGAGACTTGTTCTTTGGTAGGGGTTGTGTTTTGGTCACACTTTTACCAAAACATGCTAATATGCTTATAATGATATTAAAGTTTATGTTGGTTTCAAGGAGGTTAGCTTGAAAGTCATTTAATTTATGTTGTCGAAAAAATTATAAGGACTAAGAAGTCTAGCAAAGGGCACAATGAATGGCATAGGGCATGCCTTGATGTTGGGCTCTCCCATTGAAAACTGAAAACACTGATGAAAATTAGGTTTACTAGTAAGGTGATTTTACTTCAAGAAACCTTGGAGTATCATGATGCCATCAATCTATGGTATGGGAGGCAAGAAATTCAAGAACTCTAAGGTCATATGCCAAATGCACACACATGGGCAATTTGGAAAGTGGTTATTAAAATTATGTTTCATGTTGTGAAATAATGTATCCTCAAGTAAACCTAACGATATTGGTTACTTTTTGATGCCTTATATGCCACCCTTTCAATCAATGTGTGTATGCAAAATTAGATTCAACAATATGAGATTATCCCTTTCAATTTTGTGAAGGGGGATTTTGAATATGAATTAGGGGCATTGTGGGTGTGTATGATGGCAGCATAAGTTTAGGCTATATTAACCCCATTTTGGGCATTTACATCTTCTTATAATGCTAACAAGGTTCACAACATGCTGGCATCAATGTTGGACCCATGTTTAAATCCCTTGATGTGGTGAAGGGGTTATTGGATAGGTAAAAATGATACAAATTATGGCTAAGTATGATAACAAGACTTTGTTACCATTGTTGGTGGTTGCTTTTCATTTCCTAAACCCCATCATTTATGGCTTGATCGAAGTAGCACCAATTGATAATGATTTCATGTTTGGGGCATTGATTTCAAATGTAGCCACTTTGCATGGGTTGCTAAAGAATGAATTAGGCTTATTCTATCATCCGCATGTGAAACTAGAAGATGATGTACTACCTTTGACTTGGTGGAAGTCCCATGAAACATGGTTTCCAAATGTTTCTTTTGTGGTTTGACAAATTTTGGGGATTCTTGGGTCCTAGATTGAAATTGATGAAATTTTCAACATAATTAGAGTGTTCACAAGCCTTTGGCATTGTATGCTAGGAGTTGACAATTTGGACAAGTTGCTGATGATAATGAAAAAATGATCAGATTGCCCACAAGAATGATAGTCCATTGATGAATTCCTTATGGAAGAAGCGATTATCATTGATGAATTTGATACATTATTGAAATAAAATTGGTTATATCAATGTTGATCATGAGTTGGAGTGATGGATGTGAATGTTGATGAACTTTTTGCTCTAGTTCTTATGGAATTGCTTTGTCATTAAGCAGAGTTTTAAATGCCAGCCCAAGTGGTTGATTGTATTGGTTAGTTAAGTTGGCCATTTCTAATTATGCATGGGATCAACTTGGCACATTCTTAATTAAGAAGATCCCATGCATAATTTGGAAGCTTATTTATTAGTTACTAGTTCTGTTCCATTTTTTTGTTTTGAGAATTTGTTTGCAAGTGTGGATTTATTTTATAGTGATTAGCAAGTGGAGTTTTTTGGCCAACTTTGCTTCAACCCTTAGATTTAAATGGTGGCATACCATTGTATCAATGATCTTTTGCTTCCCCTAATCTATGGTTTAACAAAAATTACAATAGTTGAAGTGATTATGTCGTTTTGGCAAGTTTGCAAGGTGGCCATTCTCAAGAATCAATCATGGTTTTTAATATGTTTGCAGTGAAGTTTTAGTCCCCTGTTGCTTTTATTGTCAAATATCTCACATTATAAGCCATTGTGGGATTGAGGAATGTCCACATTAGTTATGGAAAAATGTAGGATGTTCATGACTTGCTTTTCTAGGATCTCACATAATTGGTACCATTTTTCTTTTCAGATTGAAAGATCGTGATAAAAAACCAAAACCTTTTCCCTTTCAACATAATTGGATTTAAACTCATTGTTCAAACTCTTTGGTGCTACATTCATATTCTTCCTTTGCTTGAGCTCTTTGACATTGATATCTGATATAGAGCAAGTGTAACATTTCAAGATTTCACAGAATTGATACCATTTTTCTTCTCAGATCAAAAGGTATGATAGAAAATCAGAATCCTGAAATGTGAAATTCAGAAATATGAAAAGAATCATAATAGGAAAATAAGAAATGTGAAAAGAATGAAGACATAAATAATGGGGAAAAAATTGCTTTAAAGAAAATTGTTTGATAACTAACCTAGGCACTATATTGGCCGGTTCTCATCAAGGTCTTGTGAAAACTGACCCTTATGCATACCAGCCGGTTCTTACAAGTAAAAATAAAATTGATACCCCTATTAGTTAATTATTCCAACAAGCTGATACCAGGCGAGTCCTAAAAAATCTGAAAAATCTCATTACTTGATACCATATGTGTAAGTGATTTCTTTTTTTTTAATAACTGATCTGGTGGATATTGCAAAAAATCAAGTGCAGGCCAACACTGGTCAACCCCCTTTGTCTATGAAAAGTGCACAAAAGGATAAGAGAGTCCTTTGCTGATTACACCATGTTATTATTGATTATGTCATGTTAGCACATCAATGAAAAAAAGACTGAATTTTTATTTAGGAACTTCATGGAACATTTCCTATTTTGAATGTTGCTGGTTCCAAGCCAAAATTTGAGGAATGTTCATTTAGGCCCACTTTAGATAAGGGTCCTGGGTCCAATTTCCTAGGAACCAATTTGGACTGATTTGAAGCAAGTTGAATCCTTGTGGTGGACTATACCTTGGTCCCTAGCTTGATTTTTAGTTCCCCAAATCAGGGGCTTTCCTTTTAACACTATTTTTCGGTCTGAATCAATTGATTTTCCCTCCAAAACAGGTGCCATGTAAGTTTAGCCTCAATTTGCCACTTTTTAGTCTTGGACCCTCATCCAAAGGCCTGGGAACCAATTTAAAGCTTTCGACCAAGAAGATTGCTTGAATTCATTGGTCCCTGGACCTTGGACTCCCATCTAAAGTCGCCCACCCTTAGTCCCAAATTTTGAGGAATGCTCACCAGGTGTTAGTGAGTCATATTGGGAGCTCATGTTTTGGGAACAACATGGATCATTTCTTTTTTTTATAAAACTGTTGGTAGTTTGGACCAGTGTTGTGCAAGTATTTGAATTTTTATAGAACCACTGGTTCCCTTTTCAAAATATTCCAGATCCAAAGACTGAACGGTTCTAGTTGTTTGAAAAAAAATCAGAATAAACAAACTGTTGATTCTGGTTATTACAAAAAAAAAACCTTGAAAGAACCAGTGGTTTTTATGATAGAACCAGTAAAGAACAGATGGTTACCAGATCTTTTACCAGAATTGGTGACTTGGTTTAAAAAACCCATGATTTGGAATCTTAAGAACCTCCCTGATAACCGCCTAGGGTCTGTTCCTATTTCTAATAACAGCCCAACACTGACTTGGACTTTGGGCTTGCCGTAAAGGGCAGAGCCATTTAGGTCTGTCATGATGATCTTTAGTCATAAGCTTCAGTGGATGTTGAATGCTGGCACAAGCCATTCACTAACTAACCAAGTATTGTTGATTCAAAGAATTTCTCTTTCAACTACGAATGGAAGACACACCTTTTATATTATCAACTCCAATAGTAGTTTACATGTTGAGAATCAACTTCTGTGCCCATTCACTCAACTTGAAGCTAATCTGAAATGACTAACTTAACGCTAAATTCGTTGAAAACTGAGAAGTGGGTCGCAGATTGATGGGATAAACTTGAGTCAAATTGGGATAATAAAGACCCCAATTTCGCTGTGAAGTTGGGCCAGGCTTAAGATTCTCGTTGAACAAGGCAAAAATGTAGGTGTCGAATTCAACCCCAGGCCTAAGGGGAGTTCCGAGAATCGGTCGAACAGTATCACGCCTGACTAAATTGTTGTTGTAGATCCTAGCATTTGTCACACTAGCACCAATTTCATGTGGGTCGCCTTTTGAAGGCCACCCACTTTCGGTGAGGATCAATGGGATGTCATTGAAATTCAAAGCCCTCATTGCATAAATGGTAGCATCAAGCATGGCTTCTAACAAGGATGAATAGTGAAGCCCTGAATTCGAATCCCTGAACCCAGCAGCACCAGGCTCAATCAAGGCAAAGTTGAGTGCAATGTTCTGGCCCCCATCAGCCCGATAAGCAAAGTAGGGATATGCATTGATCATGAAATGAGATCGGGTGGCCCTCAAAAAACTCAAAAGAGGAGCCATGATGGATGTTGCGATGTTAGGTTGAAAAACGCCCGCTGAGGGTGGGAATGAAGCTGCCAATACCCCCATTGAATGTGGTGTTGAGATTTTGATGTTGGTATCCAAGAAATGAAAGCGTAGAGCTGAGTAGAGTTGCTGCATGGCTGGCACAAGTGATGGCCAGATTGACGAGTCGCCACTGAGAACCTGATTATAGAAACAAAGAGTTGCAAAATGCCATCAGAATTCATATTTCTAAATTTGATCAGGATCACTAGATGCTTCTATAGCTAGTTGCATATCAATTGGAGTTGGTAATCCCAAATTTACCAAGTTATGAATCCAGTTTATATATATATATTTGTTATAGAGATAGTTGATTATGTACCTCATTTCCGACCATAATGTAAGTGATTCGTGTGGCAGGGAAGTATCTCTTGACATTGGTCTGTACCCAATTGAGAGCGGCAGAAGGGTTGTTTGCGAGAGAAACGATTTCATTATTGGGGACACAAACGATGACGGAAATGCCCGTGTTTGCAAACGCACGGAGCACCGCCTCATTCGCATCATAAATCTTCACGTTCTTGATGCCAAGTCTCTGCACCAGGTTTGCCACCACGTGCGGCTGGGGCAAGTTATCCGCCACACGACCATAGTTCACTCCGATTGCTCCTTCCACTGCATGGTACAAGTCTTTTGTGTTAGAAGACCCAAGCACTCAACCCATGAGAAAATCATCAGAAAAAAAACTCACAATATATTCATCAGAAACTGATCTCAAGCATCCAACAAAATGTACATACCGACTCCGCAATGGAAGCACATGAGGAGGTGCCAAAGCACCAAAGCTCCAATGCAATTCTTCGCCATCAAAGAGACTAGTGAATATGAAGAAGATCCAAATGTCCAGCAGCCGTTATAACAGCAGCTTCCACTACTACTACTATTGCTCCTCCTCGCCTTGAGTACTACAACTCCACCGGTGACACAGCAACTCCAGAACTTTATACTAATCAGAGCACAAAGAATCCTCACAACCCAATTCTCTCACATGTTGCATGTGTTATTCCCTACAACAACTTGTCCTGCTTTTTATCTTTGGCTCGTACTTTGTTTACCACATTTTATTTTCTATTGGAAGCATGAAAGAAGGCATCGCAAAAAAGGAAGCTATTACATGGGATGACTGCACGGCACCAATGATCATGAGCTTCAAGAGCGGCTTTTTTTTCCCTTTCCTTTGCCGAAGATGTCGCCTTCTTTGTTGCCGCTTCTTTCTTCCTCCTTATGGCGCCAGTCAACCAGCACGCCGTCAGTACTGTGCACCATGAAGGATGGATGATGGTAAGTTGTAAGCAAACAGTTTTCTGTTAGCTTCCACTTCTCTAGCTAGTTAACAGCAGGCCTCTATCAGTATTTATCACATCCAGTGTGCACTGTTTAGTTTCTCCCCCATCCCCACCCATGACCATAAAACGAACTACTGTAAAAGTGAGAGACTATTTAATTCTTACCACCTGGGCCAATCATTGTAGTTGATCAATGAGAAAGAGTCATTTATCTTGATGAGAAAGAGTCATTTCCTACTACTAGCTCTCTACCAGGGCCATGGTAACAGGAGCACCTCACTAGTCCTGTACAACATGAGAGACTATTGAACTCTCACCAACTAGGCCAAACCTGGGCCAATTATTGTAGTTGGCGAATGAGAAACAATCATTTATATTGCTGAGGAACAGTGATTGCCTGTTACTGGCTCTCTAGGAAAGCAGTGATAAGATGTGCACTTTTCCAGGCCCCTGGCAGCTGCACAGTCTCTTTCTGCAAATCTTCATCCAAAATGTACTGTACAAAGACATTTTCCTGCTGCCATTGGGCATGCTCTAACCATGGTGGGTTGGTTAGCTCATTGTCTGTATTTTACTTTCCTGGTTATTAATAACTCAACTGTGGGTTGTTAGCAGTAGATATGTAAGAAAATACCCTTTTCTATGTGTAAACGTATAAACCAGTGTTGGGCAGTCATTTATTGATAATCTACCAACCAGGTGTAGATTTATGTGAAAATCACCTACCAATTGGGTATTGAATTTTTCAAATTTTAATAATGTACCTAGATGATTGAAATTTCACCTACATAGGTTATCAATCTTAAAACCCTGAACTTGTTTATGATAGAAAAACAAAGAAAAAAAAAAAACCCTATTACCACCTACCCTGCTTAGGAACTATGACCAGTAGATCTCAAAGCTAGTATTTGAAAACCAACAACCCTTATGCATAATTGACAGTTATTACTTGAAAAATAATTAAGTACGTTGATGATCAAGGGTATTACTTTGATAATGAAATTGATAACTAATGAATCTAAAGCTTTTTAAAAATTTAATAACCTATTCAACCAGTTATGAGAAAAAATAAATAACCAATGAACATTGATATAAACCATCTACTCACCTAATATTCACCTATTTTTTGAGCTATATACCTATATATATATATCACTTATTTCTGACACAATGGGTTACTAAGGTGAAACCAAATATTAACTCAGTTGAGGTTCATCCGCAACTTGAGTTATAATGTGCATCCAGTGGATGGTGTGTTGATGGGTGCTGGTTCACTTTAGCCCAAGTCACCGAGGTTCTACATTAGTTAGAACCTTGGTAACCTGTCATCATGTAAACCTCCACCCTACCTAGATAATCATCTTGTCAATTGATGAAAAGTTTGTGGAAAAACTGCCCCAAAACTTAGAAGAGTTAATGTCAAAAAAGAATATTACTTGCTCAAAGTGAGAAAATGTGACTAAAATTTCTCTGAATTCTGGCATCTGAAACAAGATTTAGTTTCAACTCAATAAAAGCTTGTTGAAAACTGTCTAGACAAACTGTAGAAAATCAGCTGAAAACAGTGCCAAAACTTTTTAAAAGTGTGTCAAAATGTGACCTAATTTTCTCCAAATTTTGGAATCGTTCATTACCCATAGTAGTACCTTGGCCATTTCAACACATGTCCATCGAATAATTAATTAATTTTGAAACATTCATTTAACAAATGGAATATTCTTAAATATTCACTATTTTCCTTCACAATGTTTTTTGATTTGGAAGAAATAATTTTTGAAAATTTCAAAACATTTCTGAAAATAATATGATTAGTGTCAAATTGGCCAAGGTACTAAGGTAGTGATCATCTCAAATAAGATTTAGCATAAATTGATCAAATTTTTTGTAAAAACTCATTGAAATTTTTGTAAAAATTGTATGGAAATGTTATCCATAAAGTAATCTTCAGTTTCAGACTCACTTTGATCTGGACTATCTCACTCATGCTCCCTTTTTGAGTTTTAGCCTCACTTTGATCCAGACCATCCCACTAGTCCTCCCTTTTTGAGCTATCCATCAAAGTGCTATCCCTAAAAGTGCAGAAACAAGATAAACACAAGATAAAGTTCTCAAAAGTGACTACCATAGTCACTTTTCTAACCACACTAGGGTTTACCTTCATGACCATAAACTAGAGGTTACCAAATAAAGGGCTACCTAATAGGGTTTAACTAGGTTAGGTCTACCTACCTTCTTACTTATGAATTACCTATCTACTTACCCATTGGCTACTTACTCACCTATCTACCTAGGGGCTACTTATCTAGGTTAGATCTACCTACCTTCTTATTTATGAACTACCTATCTACTTACCCATTGGCTACTGACTCACCTATCTACCTAGGGGCTACTTATCTAGGTTTGGTCTACATACCTTCTTACTTATGAACTACCTATCTACTTACCCATTGGCTATTTATTCACCTATTTACCTAGGGACTATTTATCTAGGTTAGGTATATCTATCTTCCTACTTATGAACTACCTATCTACTTACCCATTGGCTACTTACTCACCTATCTACCTAGGGCCTACTTATCTACTTTCCCAAAAATTAATTTACCTATTGATTTACCCATAGGTCACCTATCTATCTACCCATGGGCCATTTAGGGGTTAACTAAGGAGCTATTTAGGGACTATTTAGAGACTACACACAGTCTATTTAGGAACTTTTTAAACTTAGGGACTACTTATGAAGTTACATAAATGACTATTTATGAGTTACCTAGGGGGTTATTTAGGTTCTTACCTAAGGATTTCCTATGTTAGGGGTTATTTAAGGATGTTTGTGGGGTTACATAAAGGATTATTTTGCGGCTACCTAGGGGCTATTTTTCTACTTAATGACTTCCTAAGTTAGTGGTTACATAGTGCACTATTTAGGGGTTATTGAGAAGCTATTTTGGGGCAATCTAAGGGGCTACTTGAGGTGCTATTTAGGGGCAACCTAGGGAGGGAAAAAAGAGGGATACTTAAAAATTACCTTGGTTAGGGCATACCTAAGGACTATTTGCAGAGTTACTATAGCTAATTTACAAGATACATACGAACTTTTAAAGTTAAGCCATGCCTAAGAGGCTATGTTTGGGCTATTTAGGGGGTACTTGGGGGGATATTTGTTAAAGATTGCATAAAGGCCTACCTAAGTAAAATCATACATAACTATTATTTATAAGATTATTTAGATGAAGGGCTACCTAAGGTGTTACATAGGGCCTACCTAGGTGTATATAGAAGCTAGCAAAATTTTAGTCCAAAATCATAATCCAAACCCTTAATCTTCATCCCCACTCCTAAACCCCAAAATCTTTGTCTTCAACCTTATGCAAAGGGTAAACCATAACCTTTGCTTTAAACCAATAGCTTTGTTTGATGGGCATGGATTATATAAGTGAGAGCATCAAGCTCATTTACTTTTATTTTTCACTTTTCATTTGTGGAAGAGTTTTTTCATTTGGAAATCATGGGTTTATCTTCAAGTCATGGTTTTAGTTGTATGGAAGATAGTTGTAGTTTTTCATCTTCAAGTGATGATAAATTGATATAAGTGATGTTTGAAAATGTTAATAAAAATAGACAATATGTTTTTATAGTTGTCATTGTTATTACCAACTCATCTTTCATGTTCAATGCCAATGAGTTAGTTAAGGCCGTGAGTCAATTAGTGGATTTAGGCGCGAGAGTTTTGAATGTGTTCACTAATATGAGAACAACATCAAGGTTGTTCAAAACTTTGATTAACTTCACTTTGGTCAAATTTGACAAATTATTTTTAGTAATGGTACACACCATTGTGCACCATGCACAATCTACAAATGATCAGCACATTCAAGTCTTAAATTTAATGTTTTGGTTTTAGGATCTTGATTTGGGTTTGGATTTAAGGATTTGAAATTAAGGTTTGAATTATGAATTTGGTTTTAAGGTTTGGGAGTTTGGATTATAATTTTGGTGATTTGGGGTTAGAATTAAAATTTTAATTTAGGATTAATGTTAAAGGTTTAATTTTAAGGGTTAAGATTAAGATTTTAGGGTTAAATTTTTTGTTTTAGGGTTTGGATTAAAGTTTTAATTTTAAAGGTTAAAATTATGGTTTTAATTTTAAGGATTTGAACTTAAGGTTAATTTTTTAATTTTTATTTTTAGGATTAAGGTTTTGTGTTGAAGGTTTGAATTTAGTTTTAAGGGTTTAGGTTAAAGTTTTGTTTCTAAAGTTTCAAATTACAATTTGGGTTTTACAAGTGGTCACCACATTTAAACAAGGTGTCCTTCAAATTTGACTTTTGAATAATGCCTTTCATAGTTCATTTTGTACATGAAATGTGACAATGTTTGCATGTATGATGATTTTTTCTAGAATTGGTTGACTAGTGCAATTTGTGATGATGTCATCTTCATTGCATTTTGCATCAATGATGTAATTGAGGATGAAACCTAGTGGCCCACAATATAGGAACACATTGTGTTGGGCACCACCATATTAAATTTTTAGGGTTGCATTCGGTCCATTGGTGGCATGTTCATCAAGATCCACAAATTTTGGAATGATGTGGCCCATAAGGTTTGGTTTAGTGGACACAAGGTTATCTATTCAATGAACAACATCATCATGGTTGTTGATTATCAAGGCTTGTTCATTTATTTGAATTTTTAGCATCTAGGTTCGTACTATGATGTTACCATCTTGTGCCAATTTGAGTTGCATAAGAATTGGTGTCCATTTTTTGTGCATGATGATAATTATTTTGAATACTTGTTGGGGGATCTTGGGTACTTAGTCAAAGAAATGTTCATCATGAGAAAGATTAGGAGGCACAAGGTAGGCTTTAATCCTAACTAGGATGTTATCACGACTTCCAACAAAATGAAAGATGAGTACATAGTGCAAGTGGAATGGGGTATTGGTCGATTGAAAAGGAAATGGAAACAATTGATGAAAATGTTTGATTATATAAATTTAACTACATAGTTTTGTTTAGAATTGCATCAATTCTAATAATTTTTTTGCATAGATGTTGAATGGATTTCACATTTGAAATTAGAAACAAAAAAATATTAAATTATTCTAACCATGGATGGGATGGAGCTTTCTAGTTCTATATATAGGTCTAAAATCTTTTAATTAATTTTTTTTTTGAAGTCTTTCACACTTATTATTCCTCCACATTTTTTTTGTGTTCAAAATTTTCCACCCGAACATATTTAAACCCATCCATACCTCTTGCAAACATGCCCAAACATCCAGACAAACCCATTTTCAAACCTACCATTATGATGTTGAAAACAATCATATGAATTTTAGGATGGAAGCTAAAGGTAATTTCAAACTTAAATTCCCCCTCAATTGAAACATTATTTTAAAAAATTGTCCATGTGCTTCTATTTCAATTCTATTTTTGCCACAATCCCTTTCTATGCCTCTATTTCAAAAAAATTCTTGCCCATCTCCCTTTCTATGTCTTTGTTTCAATTTTGTATTTGCCACAATCCTTTCTATGTATCTATTTTTCATTTTCTTACCCTTTGCCTTCTTTCATTTTTTTCTTTATGCCTCCTACCATTTGTCTATGCCTTTTTTTTTTAAAATAAAAAAAATTCATTTTGTCCCTTTTTGTTGTCTTTTTATTTATCCATTGCCTTCTATCTATTTGCTGACTTTTTAGTTTGTTCTTTTCTACATTAATCTTTAATTTGTCCATGTATGTCTCTATTTTCAAGTTTGTCCAATTTAATCTTACTCTTTGCATCCTCTTCAACTCTTTCCAAACTTGTCTATGATGTTACCAATGACCATCAAAAGCTATCAATAGCAAAAGTAAATCAAATCGTACAATGATGAATTACCAATAATTACTTATGACTTGCAAAAATGAATAAACTAAACATGAAGATTATAATTAGTTATTGGATTAAGATATAAGTTTGTTATAGAAATTGGTAAAAACATTAGGATGTAAATTACGTACTCAACAATAGAACAAGGAAGAATGAGGACCATAAATGAATCACTTTTGAATGCAGTGCAAAATATATATTATCTATTTATGAAGGAAGGTAGTTTGTTTTGTTTTGTTTTGTAGTCATGAGAATCACTGAACTGGGATGCATTAGATCATGTTCTTGGTGTCTTTGGAAAGCTCTCGATGAGGAAAGGTGCATGGGCTTGGTTCCATGATGGTTGGACTTGCGATGCAAAAGTTCTTGAATGTTGAATGATTTTTTCACTGAAAATTAAATTAAATCATAGCTGAAAACTTCGGAGGAATTGGACTGTGTCTTTGGTGTTGTTGGGAAGGTCTTGATGAGCAGAATTTAATGGAATTTATTTGGTAAGATTTGGATTCAGAATGTGGGAGATATTGATCTTTAAGTGATTTCTGCCACTGAAAATTCAAATAAAATTTTAAAAACCAGGTTTTAGAAGGAAAAATCAGTTGAGAACGTGATAACACTTGAAGGCTTAGCATTCAATTCAAGCATGATTTCCTTTCATATTTGGCTGTTCAAAAAATTGATACATACATTGCAAAACAATGTTCACATGTTGAGTTTCCCTATTTTGTAATGGGTTCACACTTGGG
>Ga0116227_10008038_pt1 | contig 20160 bp, 13 predicted proteins | sample S1TSphgellanicum_FD_89693 | JGI IMG/M metagenome (GOLD analysis project Ga0116227, IMG submission 89693) | Host-associated microbial communities from peat moss isolated from Minnesota, USA - S1T2_Fb - Sphagnum magellanicum MG | ecosystem: Host-associated > Plants > Peat moss > Unclassified...
GCTTACACTACCTAGTTATGGGTGCATATAAATAGAATAATTTTTTATAAAATGTTATTGTGAATACATTATCTACATGTCATAAAAATTTGGAATCAATCTAATGAATGAAAAATACGTATAAGGACTTTTAACCTCTCGTAACCATTGTCTTAAAGTTGCATAAAAACAATTTAAAGTAGTTTTGACATTGAAAACACAATTTGGAAATATGTTTTAATGACATATTTTTGGATATTTTTTGATATACACCTTAACATAATAGTATTATAAAAACTTTAAAGATTTTTAATATTTTTTTGAAGGATGTATTAAAAAGATTCCAAGAATATTTTAACAAAAGTAATTTTTTTCGTGCTTGTTGTCCATTGTTTTACACATCAAACTAACCTAACTGTGCAAATTATTTCCAAGTGCAAAAGCTTGAAAGGATTTTGCACTCCACGAACACATTTATCCTCTTCACTTCAAAGTTAGCACCTTAAATAGTGAAACACACATTTAGCTATTAGAGATGAAAAGGCACAAGTTGTTGCACAGTGTAGATACTACATGGATTTCTATGTTATTTTATGCCAAAGCGGTTGAATGATGAGTACAAGCCTTTAGTTGTGAAAAAAAATGATATCTCCTTACCATCCTAGTAGCAAAAACAATTCTTGAATTCTTGTGTGATGTTAAGGTTGTCATGGGCCTCATTTGCATTATGCCTACGTTGGAGGGTGTCCATGTGTTCATCAAGTTTGTTCAAAGTTGTGATACTTTTGTTTATGATTTTGTGCGAGCTATGAAGGTGTGTTATGCAAATTTGTACTTTTTTTTATTGTGATCCAAAGAGATATACATTAATTTTCAATTCATAATGGATTGCACAAATGATGGGTTGTTGACAACTTGATGAACTAATCCAGCCAAGGCAATTAGTGTGTCATTTTTTATTTTCAAGGTCACCATTTGGATCCATTACAAATGCCCTTCAATAGGGGTTTTTGCCATGTGCACATGTGATGAGTGGTATGTTATTGCTACAACAATGAAATTGCAATGTTATATTGTGATTCCTAGCCTAATTAAAGAATTTGTGCAAAGGTCTCCTAGCAAAGAGCTCATGAATTGATGCTACTAAGATTATGTATCCCCACTATTGGATGAACTTTGATGCAAAGATCACATTCCCTAGCCATTTAACCTTGTTGAAAACACAATTGTTTGAGAAGTTTGGTGATGAAGGTTTCAAGGTACTTGCCCTATTAAATGAACACAAGCTTGACATGGGAGTTTCATTTTTCAAGTCAATTATGTATGTAACCAATAAGCAAGCTTTGGAGCCTCCTTTGACACACAATCATGTGACAAAAATGCAATCCAATTTGTCTTCCAATGCTGTTTTTGAAACAACAATTGTTTGAATATCTCAAGTTGGTGGAGATGTCTATTGTCATGGTTTTGGACAACATGGTGGATAAATAGTGCTTCTCTATCATGTCTTTTATAAGATCTAAGCACATAAACAGATTGCCAACTTATTTTGATTTGGGTGTCAAGATGTTCATTCAAAATCATTGTTCCATGGACATTTTTCCATTTGGAGATGCAATCAAGGATTGATAGAGTAGAAAATAGATGTATGTAGTTAATGTTTAGACTATTCTGCAAAATTTTAGTGTTGTACACTAGCCTTTAGGTGTTGCAACTATTTTGAACTTAGGTTGCAACCAAGTCCAATACACACTTCTTTGTAACAAGTTAGAACCAGCAATGCAACCAATGAGGACCATGGTTATATATCAGGCCCATTCTTTGATAACCAAAGTTATGAACTCTAATAACCACCCTGACTACTACCAAACACAGCACAAGAGTATGGATTATAGAGACTAATTATTTTCAAGATCAATTCAAAGCCCAGCAAGCCAGAAAACCACAGGAAAGAGAACCAGAGCTACACATGGTAGAGAAGAATGTACTTCATGAGAATACACAACAGCAATATCTTACCATAAACTGTGGATCACTCATGATCACCATACCTACTCTTGACACCTTCACTGAATGCTGCTTCTCTCACCAGAGTACTTATTGCACAATTTAGGTTGAGAGTACCCAAGTAACCCCTTGATGGTGCCCTACCTCTAATCCAATGCAGAGAACCCCTGCTGCAATAAACAGATACTATTTTGACATCCTCTCCTGTCTCATGTACCAGGACCTGACCGTTCATCAGAATGAAAGCTTACAGTCGCCTTGTGACTTGATGGTGGTCTTTCCTGATATACAATAAGTATTCACATCACAAAGGTACAGGTATGCTGCCCATGTTATAGGAAATGGAAGAGATTGTGTGCTACAGCTCTTTACAGCCCCAAATGGTATTCACAGTTGGGCATTGCCTTGTGGCCAATTTATCAAGTCCATCCACAAGAGACAAGGGAAAGGAGGAGAAAGAGACAGCTCATTTCTCTTATTCAAATACTTTTCCTTGCCTTGCCCATCCACCAACAAGAAGCAAATCCTCGAAGGGAACAATCTCAGGTCAAATCTTTCCTGAGGTTTATACTGAAGGTTTCTTGAGTTCCACCCAGGATGGTAGAATGAGCAGCAATGAACATTAAAGGTCACCATTGCATTGTTAAGAAAACCTGGGAGAAACTGCTGCACAACCTGAGTCAAGGGTCTGCATGGCCTGCCATCTCCTCATCACTTGAAGTGTGTTCTCCATCACTCATATCCCCATCACTGCTGTCTTCCTCTGGACAATTCCCCATGTCCTCGGCCTTGGCATACCTTTCACAGTATTCTGCAGGACGTGGACCTGAAAACTTGAGAACCAAACCTATGCAAGCTAGATTATGCAGGTGATTCTGGCTAGTATTTACCATGCCCAGATTGGACTTGCCACCTTCAATCCACATTAGAGTGAACAGTAGCCCTGAGAGCTCAAGTAAGAATGCACATCAAGGGTATTCAGATGTCAGAAATTCCTGACAGCTATTGCCTGAGGCCACAGGTTCAATGAACTGTGCATCAAATTGCTGTGTTGCTAATTGTAAAATGCAAAGTATAGCAGCCTGATGCTGTGACCAACAATCAAACCGTCTCCGAGGGCATTATTACTGCCATCTACAAGAAAATGACCTTCAGATTGGAGGAGGGAAAGTTCGGACATTGTCAACCATTAACCATTGCACGAGGAAGTTCATGAAATCATTGAGAAAGCCAATGGACACTAGCAGCACCTGCTTTGGATTCATAACTTGTACAGATCAGAAGGTCCTTGTACCTTTCACTTTTTGCTCATAGTGCTCACGATCTCGCATCATGAGAGCAGCAGCCTCACCATTCAAGGGATCTGTTGGATTCGGGTACAGTAATAGTTGTGGAAGAAAAACCTCAAACACATTTATTAGGTCTGCTCCAGGGCCAACAAACCACTGTCAAGCTCCAAAAATATCCCTGTAGCCAGGACTTCCACCAAATGCAAATTCAGGATTAACATTGCTCCCAAACAAGTACCTTCGTGCAACTGTCACTACAGGCCAAGGGGGAGGCAGAGGTCAACTCAGTATTTCAGTATAGACATTAAATATGTGACCGCTGTTGGATGTCCATAGGAAATGTCTTCATGAATTTGCAGAGGTATATGATGCAGATAAACTACTTCATCACATCACACAACAGTAGGTCAAACCAAAGAATCTTTGACCTACTGTTGTGACAATTGACTTGTGAAACCAAAGAATCATTAGAAAAATTCTGCCTCCACAACCTCCTGCTTCCATAGGGACTCATAACAGGGCTACCGAAAACCTTATAACACAACAAAAATTTTCACCTTTCAGTTCCACCTCTCTTCAGATAGCTTGTAGTACATGAAAACTCAGTACAGGTCAATACAATAAAGTATGGCCTATACTCACTGACTATGACTTGTACTGAAGAAAATCCATATAGAAAACTGATTGTGCAGCTTCAGTTCAAATATCTACACTGCATGGACAGGACCAAAGTGTGCTGGGGTAAAGAGAGACTGCAAAACCTTCAACAACTTAACCAACTCACCAAACATGGGACTCCAAGTCTGATTGATGACATCCAAGCACACTGAACCTGACCTGCACCCACCAATCATATCCAGTATTTGGAAGTTGCTCAAATTGTCAAACAATTCCCTGTTAGCAAATAAATATAGTAATATATAAACAAGTAATCTTGTTTAACAGATACACATTTCCAAGTCCACCACCTATGTTACAATGGTGTAATGTCACAAATGATAACCCCACAGGAGATCATGCATCTCCCAATGTGAACCTCCCACTGGCTGTGAATCAACAGGATGGAATCATCTGCACCACTGAAGAGAATTAGGGCAAGCCAGAATCTTGTTAACGATGGAGTCCCTACAACTTGCAGACCAACTGGTATCATCTCCAATTCATTGGACCATGAAAGAGATTGGGAAGAATCCTCAAAACTAAGGTTCTGCAACAGAAATATGCTTTCATTTGACACATGTAACATCAGAATGTTATACAGGAGACAATCCAAATCCCTCTGATGATACAGGTGATAACAAGCAGGTGAAACATAGCAAGAAACTTACATCTCATCCACATTGGGATGAAAAATCCTGTTCACAAAACCAATGGAAGGAGACTTGTAAGGGTAAGCTTCTGGTAGTTCAACTCGGATTTTCCAAATCCCATTTTGGTACAAACCTGCCATCCACCATAATACCTCTCTTCCATCAGCCCCACTATCACAAGACCAACATGCTCCTATCCTGATATTCCCACCCCCCAAGCAGCTCCTTGAAGTACATACAATATACATGCCAGTGTTTTTTGCTCTCTTACTCCAAATTCACACATCCTTTCATTATTGCATCCACATGCTATTGCTTCCTGTTCTGCTTCAGCATATACTTGCTGAGAACTGTTGAGGTCCACAGTGAGTATTCCATCAGGAGACCGAAAGATGCATAGGAAACCAGACAACTTCTCTGCATCACCAGATGCTATTGTGTGGCCTGCAATATAAAATTCCAGCCAAGACCACCTTGCATATAATTCTTGCCCTTACTACAAACGCTCCTCACTGAGCATTGACTGCCAGGCAACTGCAGAAAGGGAATTAAGACAATCTTGTACAGTGACAAAAGTTCTTGATTTAACTATCACCATCTGAAACACAAGGTCTACCTTACAACTTATCCTAAACCTGCAGATCAACAACAAGAGGACCACAAGAGGACCACAAGATCACCAGTCTCTGTAAGCTTCCAACACACAATCAATCACGCTTGATTGATCCAAAGAGAAAATTCCTGCAGAACAAACTGGCTCCTCCTGGCAGTAGGATTCAATAAGGGGCATGATCTCCCACCCCACCTGATAAACTTCATTTCAGTTCAGGATAAGAGAGGCACACACATCGTACATGCATGCAAGGGGAGACTCAAAAAATGAACCCACATACTTTCTCTTGGCCCATGAAACTCCACATAGAACTCACTCATCCCATCATTCACCATCTCCACTTTATAGTCACTCATCATCCTGCCAACACCAAAAAAAGAAATCACGTAACAGCAGCAATTAGAATGAACAGTGCAAACCTCCAATTTTTTTCCTTTTGGACAGAGCTCCCATGTAGTAGGGGTTTGTGGCAATGTGACAACAAAACCCTAACAAAAAGAAGGATGCGAGTGACCATATCTAGCTGAGATTCAAACACAAATGAAGCTTGCAGAATTACACTAACCCTAGAACTTCGGGTATACCAACATCTGCAGAGTGAAGGGAAGTTGAAGGTCTCCCCAAGAACAAAGGGACGAAGGAAGACGAGAGGAAAATCTCACAACTTCATGACGTCCATTTCTCGCCGCTTGCTCGGTGACGACATGGCGGTAATAACTGCTCGCACAAGAAGAAACCGGTGGCACACAACGACACTTTCCCTCCCAAGGGTGTCCTCTTCTTACTTCCACCTGATGATGTCCTTTCTGTTTCTCTGCCTCTGCTACCAAAAGTAGTTCCCCAAAAAAATGGTAACTCAGGAAGGTTCACAACGAAATTTTTTTCACTGAAATCGCCAAGACTGCGACGCAAGCGAGCTCGGTAAAAACAGACGAACGAGAGCGAGAGAGTGGGGGGCACTCAAATGCCACAAAACCAAAGAGCACGCAACGCACCGAAAACACACTCTCGGAAGAAATCAACACAGCGCGTTTCTGAAGAGGAGCTTCTCACTAATTATTTCACTAATCAAGTCCCCGGAGATTAGAAATTGTCTTCAAAAAATAGAGAGAAAAATAGACGAGTTTTTCACTAATTATTTCACTAATCAGGTCCCCGGAGATCAGAAATTGCCTTCACAAAATAGTGAGAACCATAGACGAGCTTTTCACTAATTATTTCACTAATCAGGTCCCCAGAGATCAGAAATTGCATTCAAAAAACAGTGAGAACAATAGAAGAGCTTTTCACTAATTATTTCACTAATCAGGTCCCTGGAGATTGCCTTCACAAAATAGAGAGAACTATAGACTAGCTTTTTGCTAATTATTTCACTAATCAGGTCCCCGGAGATCAGAAATTGCCTTCACAAAATAGTGAGAACAATAGAAAAGCTTTTCACTAATTATCTCACTAATCAGGTCCCAGGAGATCAGAAATTCACTTCAAAAAAGAGAGAACAATTACACGAGCTTTGTCTCTAATTATTTCACTAATCAGGTCCCCAGAGATCAGATCTTGACTTCCAAAAAGAGAGAACAATAGATGAGCTTCTCACTAATTATTTCACTAATTGGGTCCCCGGAGATCAGATATTGCCTTCGAAAAGGGCAAACAATATTCAAGCTTCTCACTAATTATTTCACTAATCAGGCCTCTGGAGGTCTTCAGAGACCAGAAACTGGGTGTCGCTTGAAATTGGGTCTCATTTAATGAAACTGGGGATCGCTTGAAATTGGGTCTCATTTAATGAAACTGGGGATCGCTTGAAATTGGGTCTCATTTAATAAAACTGGGGATCTCTTGAAATTGGGTCTCATTTAATGAAACTGGGGATCGCTTGAAATTGGGTCTCATTTAATAAAACTGGGGATGTCTTGAAATTGGGTCTCATTTCATGAGCCTGGTGTATCAGTCCAAATTGAGTCTCATTTCATGAGACTGGGTATCATCAGTTCACAAGATTTGCAAGATTTTATTTGTTGGAATTGGGTATAGATTCAGGAGAAGGGGTATCAAATCACAAGATTTGCAAAGATTTTATTATGAGGAACTTGATTCGATGAAGAATATCAATAGCAGTGAAGGCGCAAGTAAGGCAGATGCAAAAACTACAGTTGAAACTCCTGTAACAGGACCAATGTAAGGATCAATTTATGTGATCAAAACAGCTTAGTGTTTGTTCCATCCTTGTGTCTTTTTGCTTTTTTTGTATACTGTTTTCATCCTGACTTTTGATTTCGTTCTCAGTTTCAAAGTTTTGCCCCAATATTTTATCAATAATAGAGTTAGCAGTAAACTCACCTGTAGCCTAAAGCAAGGGTTGTTTGATTTGGAAACACCCTAGTACAATGCACATAACAAAAGTTGGAATGCTCGAACATCCAATGGACAATGAGAATTATCAAAATGTGACATCCATCTACCTTATGTTCTTACAACTTAGACATCAAAGGAAATATAAGCTATGGGCCTCAAGGAATCAAAAATAAATAAAATCTCGTAAATAAAAATCAAGGATAGGAACCCATCCAACAAAAGTAAAAGTGAGAACACAAGCAAAAATGACCCAAAAAAAAAAAAAACGAACAATCAATAAAAACCAAATAAAAACACTACGCAAAAAGGACTCATGGCTACGAAATGACAATCAACAATAACAAAGAAGACCTAAGACGAAAAAGTTGTCATCTACCACAAGTGACAGAAGTGCACTAACTATGAAGTGTAGAAGAGATGAGGAATCCTAACCAAATGTAACAACCCGTTGAAAAATCATTATGGCATGTGCACATTGTAAGGCTATGGACACGTGCTGTTGATAGTAAGAAACAAACATTGAGGGGACTAAAGAAGATTGTTGATGACACACAATAATGGTTTGTGCACAAGTGGTAAAAAATGAATCAAAACGAAAATGAAGACACCCATATATCTCAATAACAAATGGAATGAAGTCATCGCCTGGTGCTCGCTCAACATATGATTATGTTTTCTCCTAAATAGCCATCATCGTTACATGTGTTATTGTCGTCAATGTTCGTTGCACCATATCTGTTCGAGTCGAATTAGTAATGACAACATCCATCAAGGTCCGGAAGTCGTGTCTTGTGATTAAGATATCTATTCATCGTTGGGTGTGGCAAGGGAAAAGGTGGGAAACTTCCTTCGAAACATGTGCTCCACTCTCCAAAATAATAGTCGCAATAATATCCCAAAATGTATTGTGCATTGTTGTACATTCATTCACACAAGGGCACCAAAGCAAATGGGTACCTAGGTTGTCAATGGTATGACCACATTGACACAATGAAATATGAACCACCGTAGGGTGTGGCAAGCTAAAACCGGTACCTAGTGCTCAAAAGAAATGGGTTAGGGATAGACAAAAGGCAAGTGTGGTAGGACAAATTAATAACCAAGCACATGTTCATAGACCCACACATGAACAAAAACATGTTTGCATGATATCTAAAGGTGCATATATTAGAAGCAAAGTAAATTCTTGTTCGTGTAAGTGATTTGCCAAAGAAGTTTGCAACTAAGGATACAATTGAACCACTAGGCTCTTGAAGGGTGGGACTTTAATGAACAACCTAGGGTAAGATGGCCCATGTATCTCATAATGCCATTTGGAACGAAAAAATGTCAGTTTCAACATGTGTTATTACATCCAAAAAAATAGGGTGATCATCCTACTAGAAACAAATGAAAAATGTAAGAATGATCAATGCCCAACATCCCAAGAATGCAGGGGAAATTATTGAAGGGAGGCCAAGCCCGCCCAAAAAAACAAAAAGAATGGTTTGACGACAGGCTAAGTGATTAATAGAACCACCAAAACATCTCGCACCAAGTAACTTTTCCAACGTAGTTATGGTAAGAATATCGAACTCAACATAATGCTACAAAATACCTAAAGAAAGAAACATTGTACAAAACAAATAGTTAGGGTGTTGGGCATAGCACAACGAAGGCATTACAAAAGTCATTTAAGGATTTACAAGCATAAGGAAACTAGATATTGTCCCCAGATCTTCATGAAAAGCTTCAACCATAAATAATTCAACGAATGATCTAGATCCCACTGGTGCACCCAAAATTTGAAAACCCAAATCTAAAATAAAAAAACTAAGAGGAAGTGATATATGATAGTCTAACCCCTATGGAGACCAAGCTACACATTTCATGGATTGCATTAAAAGTCATAATGTTAAAAACTTTTCCTACAATCGTAAAAAAACAGGAATCACATTTGATGCAAGACCTGCTATATGTGTATCATCCACCAATGAAAGGAAAACACAAGTAAAGTGGGTCGTTGTTATAGGGCAAAAAACACGAAGGTGAACTAAAACAAACAATGTTCCTCCCAATGGGTCCCCTTGTCCTATACATGACTCGAATCAAATAACTATGAATTTTTACATTGGGAATCTTGAGAAAAATATTGCGGGGATGGGCATGCATAAAATCATCGAACAAATGGGAAAAAAATTAATCTAAGGAATCATGCAAACATTATAACTCTTGAAAAATGTTTAACCATGACACCAAATTAAAGGCGTTGCAAATATCCACATGTAGCACCACTTAATATGGGTGTAAATTTAACATCACTTGAACACCATGAAACATTGTCTCACACCCGCCACAACTTGTTATGCCAAACTAATGAGGATTAAAATGTTCTGTGAAAATATCCCTAAACTAAATAACCAATGTGTGAGCAAGTAAGTGATATGTCACCTCACCGATCACAATGGGACATATGCCTCCAAATTGCTTTTCTAACATTAGGAGCCGAAATGCAAAAAGTAAATGCGATACTGAAGGTGGAACATGACCAAGAACAATGTGCCCACGTATATTGAAAAAAAGGTCAAAGCCATTCACAAAATCATCGGGGACAAAACAATCTCGTAAAAGCTTGTACACCATATCCAAAAGGCCATCGAAAAAAGACGTGGTGAACGAACCAACCTAGAAATAAATGCCTCTTGATCTAAAGTAACCTCTATCTCAAGATGGAAATCATTGACAAAAAAAGGGAAATCAACTTCAATAAGTGGCTAAAAAATGTGAAGACTCCAATGGTTTCATCAGATGGGCTGCAGGTGTGTTTGAAACTAGTGCATATATTGTTCAAATGTACTCCCCTTATGGGCAAGGGTTTATGTGCAATGTAATCATGCGAATGGAAGTGGGGTAGGATTTAGAATTGATTCCAAACACCTACGAAAAGTTAAATCGTGTGCTCCTCTTATGATGTCTCCCAATTGCCACCCATGTATCGATGCAAGCAAACTCAAGTCTCTTGGTGGCCTTTTTCACCACCCCATGGAAGAAAAGATAAACAATAAAAAGGGAATAACAAAAAAACATGTCAGGCTACAATATCAAAAGGATTAGATATTAATTGAAATAAAGGGATATGCAAAGTACATTAAACATCAACTCTAAAAACATATGGAACATGGTGGTATGACCGAAAACAAAATAAACTCAAATGGAAGGCATGAATGATGTCTATGGATGCAATCCATGTCCATGTTAAAGAAGGAAGAGAACATGATAAAATTGAAGGAAACATTGCCCCTAAAATAGATGATTGCCTATGAGTGGTGCATGAAAATTAGTGTCATGTTAAACTCCCCTTGCACTAAATAAATGATCGTACAATAGGTACTAGAGAAAGTTTTAGTGGGTGTGGAAGGTGAAGTAAAAAGAGGGCCAATGAACCAAGAAAGGATGAAGGGACTTAGCAAAGTAAATTAAGAAGGATGGGAATGATGGGCAAATGGATGGAAACTAAAGCATAGTTGGGCATAGGAGTATAACTTACTACTAGCTCTTCATTAGGTACCTGTTGGGAATCAAAATGCCCAATGGTGTTTAGGGGATGAAGAACCCATAAAGGTGTAATCATGTTAATAGAAACCAAAAGTAGTCGTAACCAATGCTTAATTCTATATATTTTACACCAAAAGTTTTTTAAAAAAATTTTAACTTCAAAAGTAGTTAAATGTTTTTCACATTATCAAATAAAATATTTTATTCTATAGATATCCAAAATATGAAATTATTTCATTAACATTTGGACCTTCAAAAGTAATGTAAAAATATTTGTAACCACTACTTTTAAGCAGTAAAAAGACTTGTAAATGGACTTGGAAAACTTTGAAAATGACATTTTTTGGAAAATTTTAACACAAACATTAACCAAATAGTACAAATTTTTTAACTTATTTTTAAATTATTTTTTGAAGATATTTTTTGAAAACATTCCAATAATATTCCCCAAAAAATAGTCATTTAAAGGGGCATTGGTGGTTCCTATTAACCCGTTTTCACCCATAGGATCTACCATGCCTATTATCGGCCTAACATATTTAATTTAAAACCAGAACGTTAAACCCTAATGTCAAAAACCCCAATTCGAAAAACCCCTTTAACCCCCTTCAAACCCTAAAATTATTGCCCTAAAAAAGAAATACTTACAAGCATAACAAAAAAACTATAAAAGGGCATATGGAAACAAACTCACTAAAACCCAAAGAATGGGTGGGAATAACAAATGAACCCAACTACATATTCGCTTATGTTTATGTGTGTAGTTGTTCAAATACCTTGTGTACTTGCCCTACCCATTTTGCCTCGCCCTATCCCACTTTGCTTTACCTTGCCCTGTCTAATCTACCTTGCCCCTATCGTACTATGATTTGATCCTTCTAGATCTTGAAGGCTAAGATTACATAACTTGTGAATAGAAAAAGCCCTAAACCTTAAACCCTAAACCCTTCATTTCTTCCTTGGGGCATTGTTAAAATCCTAGACCTCGCTATTGTTGTTTGCCTATCAACCTACTTTTGTGTTGTTGTATTAAAGAGAATCCACATGTAATATCATCAGCCTAATTTTAAAGCTAGTGAGTGTCATTGTGCACCCCAAGATGTGTGAATACCTTTCTTAACATCATGTGCACTTTACACATTTATTATGCTTGGACTAACCTACCATGTTTAACTCCTCACACATTAAAGCTTTTAAACCTATCTTAAATAAATGTTCATATGCTTAAAAATCAAGCTCAACTTTTCTTACACCTGGTTGTACTTACACAACAACAACACCCAATAATCAATGGAATAAAACTTTCTCTTTTTCACACACACACAAACTCTCACGCTTTCTTTCCCTTCCCTTTGCAATTACAATGTCTTTCCTGACATTTTGCTCCTAATAGAACCTGACAATGCTGGAGCTTCTATGTTGTTGTTTCTATTACTTTTCTTAACAATGGTTGGCTAGCATCAGCCACCATTTTCATCGCCATAAAGGAGCAAAGAGTCCCATGACCCAATGAATGTGCATAGAATAATGATTATAGACCAAAAGGAGTTGCACAATGCCATTATATAACAGAGCCCACCAAGAAAGGAAGAAGTTTTGTCTCAAGAGCCAACTATTCTTTTATGTCGTAGTTCATACATGATGAAATAATTTCCAACATTGGTTGGTAATTGCACCACCACCCACTAGATTTTTCACCCTTAGAAGTTGGACAAAGGGACAAAAAGAAATTGGACAGAACAACATAAGCAAATTTTTCCCATTACAACCATACTTGTCTTCAAAATCCCATTTTCTTCATAGAGTTCCCACAATAATGTAAGTGTTCTTTTCCAAACATTGATGATATGATTAATTCCCTCCAAAATTCCAAAACTCCAAAAGCACAATTGAACATGTCACTTATACCACTCATAAAACCCCAAGATTTTTTCATCATATTCTTTGAATTGGTTTCAAAATCCTAATTTTAATTTTGGACCTTTTGCCTTGAAGTTCATAACATAGTGGAATAAACTAACTCCAAAAAAAAGACCAACATCTATAGTGGGGTATTTTTCCCCAACTACACAAAGAACAAAATACCATGTTTTAACGACACTTAACTTCAACATTCACCATTCACAAACAACAAAGAAAACTTAGTCCTTTTTGCAAGACCACCATGATTGCAAGTCAAACAAACTGTCGCTCCTTATAGTCTAGACGTTTGTAGCATTTTCTTGCCATCACAAAATTTGAAGAACCAACTATTGTGAAGCTTCTCAATCCATTTGAAGAGCAAACAACAAAGAAGATAAGCATATGAACTTACCAACAAAAGAAACTAACCACATCATCACAATCCTATCGCTTCCATGAATGTAGACATTGTATACACAACACAAAATAAATAAATAACCAATTATTTGGAGAAAAATCGATCACCATTCTAGTGAATGATCAACATTTCACATTAGGCACCAGACTAAGGTAGTCTGATCTAGGTTTATTCTTCACTTTTCATCTTTCTATTCATTTTAGGTCACACACCGTCTTCATCTTATCTTTGGGCTTACTTCCACCCCTTATCCCCTCTTTCAATGGTATTTGCAAAGTAAGGAGATTTTATTAAATCTCAACATGAAATGTTAAAACTTAACATTTAATACATAAGGTTTGAGTGTAATTATAGTAGTTGTACATGTAAAAGTAATGAAAATAAATGTAGCAATAATATGGAGGTGCTAAGGAAAAAGGAAAAATAAGATGAAACTTAGTTTACCACCAAAATTGGTGGAAAAATTAGTTTGGGTCCCAATTATTTTGTTATTTTAAGTTTTCATTCCTAGTTATGGGTTTGATGCCTTATTATGCCAAAATTAGTTGTTTTTATCCCTTAATGATGTTACTTTGTACATGATTATAGTATCTTTAATTTATTATTATCTTACTTAATAGATTTTTGGATGTTTTCAAAATTCCAACCAATAAATGGAACTAGGATTCATCACCAAGTGGGGTGTGAAGGTACCATTATACTAAAATTTTATTGGGGTTGTTTTTTTTTTTAAATGTCAAAAGTTCAAATTTTTAATTTTTCAAAATTTTAAAATGTATTTAAGTTTTCAAAATTACTAGTAATTTAAAAATACATCACAACACAATCATTATATAATATGTCAAAACATCATGAAATTTCCAACTAGATATGGGTGGGAGAGGGGATGTGCAAATTTTTATATACGATTTTCAGATTTTCCTTTCATAAGTTATGATCCATTTTAAAAGTTAAATACCTCTAACAAAATAATTGGTTTGTTAATTTTGACGTGTTCTTACAAACCATCTATAATATATAGATGATTTCATTGCGTATTACCAAATTACAAATGTTATAACATTATAATTTTTTTTCAAAATACATTTTATGTCACAAAATCTATTAAATAAATAAAATCAACATTAGTTTATTACCTATTACCTTTTCGTCAAAACAACTTGAACTTTCATTATAACAAAATGCATCCTTGTACACTGAGTGATTTCATTGGATTTTAAGTGAATTCACTAGTCCTAGTGAACGAGACCTAGTGGGGATGTAATGAATTCATTAGTCTCATGAACAGATACTAATAAATTGCATCCACATTTTGTAGTAATGTTTTGGTGTCGCAACTTTACTTTGAGAGAATGTGGGGATGAAACTCACACTCCCAAAATTGGGACTTGGGAGTCCTCCGGGATTCCCAAAACTTCAGAGTTCGATTGCAGGGGTCAAAACACCTTGCATTGGGGTGTTTTTCATATCATTGAAAAGCTATTGATGTTTAGATGTCGAAAATGGCCTTGCATGGGCCATTTGGACATATGTAGCACAAGTTATGGCAAAAAGAAGGGTTAAGAGTCAAATTGGCAGTTTGACTCTCGACCATTAAAAGTCGGGAATCGACCCGACCTTGGTGTGTGTAGGTGGAGTGCGACACACCATTGGAAAGCTCTCAAGGAGAACTACAAGTTTGCTTAAGACTTCATCCCAATCGGAGGTCTGAGCAAAGAGTTATGATCGTGCAAAGACTCGAGAGTCCAAACCGGAACAATTTCGAGACTCCTCCTTGGGAGTCCCGGGACAAAAAGCCATGAAGTTATTTCACTTTTAAGGTCCCATATCGATTTAAGCTAGTAAATTACACCCCACTTTGGTAGTAGTGATTCCAATGGAATATCACAACATCTTCTTTGTATGGTGAAGCCTAGTAACAATCATACCAAGACAACAAAGAAACCAAGATCCCTAAAAAAAAGTATTTCAATTTTCTCTATTGTTGCAACCCTACTTTGAGGGAAGTGTGAGGATGAAACTCACACTCCCGAAATTAGGACTTGGGAGTCCTCCGGGACTCCCGCAACTTCAGAGTTCGATTATAAGGGCCAAAACACCTCGCATTGGAACGTTCTTTATATCATTGGAAAGCTATTGAAGTGTAGATGTCGAAAATAGCCTCACATGGGCCATTTGGACATCTGCAACACAAGTCATGGCAAAAAGAAGGGCTGAAAGTCAAACTGACAATTTGACTCTTGACCTCTAAAATTCCGGAATCGACCTGACCCTGGTGCGTGCAGGTGAAGTGCAACACACCGTTGGAAAGCTCTTGAGGAGAGCTACAACTTTGCTTGGAACCTTAACCTAATCGGAGGTCTAAGCAAAGAGTTATGATCGTGCAAAGTCCCAAGAGTCCAAATCGAGACAATTTCGGGACTCCTCCTTGGGAGTCTTGGGACAAAAAGCCTTTCGGATGTGGGTGCCGGGAAGAGGCACAAAATATACTATATGGGGGAAGGTGGTGGCTTCCCCCGAGTCCGGGCCGTGGTGAGTCAAGTGAGTCTAGAGTTGCACGTGGTTTGTCCTAGCACCAAAGGTGCTCCAAAAAGTGAACTAACCAACTTGTTGGTTGGTTTGATGTAGGTTCGAATAAGTGAATAGCTTGTCACTATTTCTAATCCCATCTCGGAGCTTCAAAACACCCCTTTACCCCTTTTAGTGCTGAGAGCTGGGAGCGTGCCCTAAGTTCTTCACAATTCCGTTGTTTGAGTAATTTGGATTCACTTTTGGTCTAATTAATAATTTGGGAGCACATCATTTGGGATCATTTTTCTTGATGATTAAGTATCAAACCCCCATAACCTATGGTCCATGATTTATGAATGTTTAATACTTAATTCACATCATGTTTTATGTTGGGATAACATTCCCAATCATGCTTTATAATGGGTTAACAATCCCAATTAAGGCCATTCCCCAATGTAAGTTAGGCAAGGCCTTGCATTTTGAGAATGGGGATTTATGAACATTTCCCTACATTGAATATAATGAATTAATTGTTTAAAAAATGAATCCATTATGGGGGATCCAAACATGATGATAACATGATATCAATAGATAAGCAATTACAAAAAGGGTGCAAATAGGATTAGAAGGTCCACTTTGGGACATAACCATTATTTAATGTTCATTGTAATAAATGGTTACTTAAGTTAATATTTAAAAAATGGATTATCTTGTATAATAATAATTTAGACATTTTCCAAAATTTGAAATGAATACAATGAGTGTGGAGCACCCAATTTTTATATTAAAAAATGTAAATATTATTTTTCATTATTTAGAAGAATTTAAAAATGACATTTTTATGGGAATTTTTTGGGTGTACACCTTTACATTATAATATAATGCAACATTTTTTGAGGTCATAAAAATTAAAACAATTCAAAAGCTGATTTGTAAATCATGATTTTAAACATATTATACAAAATATTCATTCTTAATAATTGTTTAAATTTTAATTTTTGTCCTTGATTAGTTCATGTTATTGTATTTACACCCATAAGCAAGCATACAACAAAATTTGTACCTTTTCTCTATTTCATAGATGAACCAAATCCACATTCCAATGATGAGCCAATGAGTTTGTAATTGTAATTTATTACAGTTGCATCGCTCCATCAATAGTGAACATTGACATCTACAAAGGACACATTATATGGGTCATCATTGGCAAAGAAACACATAATGTATCAATAATAGTTTTGAAATAAAATAAGCACAACAAAACCGATTTGAAAAAATGCAACAAATGTTGTGATAAAATACACAATCAATTGCAAAGTTGATGGAATTGTGTAATTACAACAAAAAGGAAAGAATAATACTTCAAAACAAAATAATAACAACACAAGTTATAACATAAGACTATAGAGTTATGGAATGTGTTGTTGTTGAAGTGTTGCAATAGCAACAATAAAAATAAAACAAAATCACAAGAACACCATTAGTTTAAAATAATGATTATAATGTCATAACAAAAGTTGCATGATTGATGCAATTGTAATAAAGAAACATATATTATAAAATAATAATGGTAGCAATGTGAGAAATTCGAAAAGTGTGATGATGTTGTAGAATGCAAAGGCAAAGACAAAAATTAAATAACAACACAAAATACAAACATCATAGAACTAAAGTTTTGAAACAAATGATAATCCTAAAACATTGTATCATAGTGTAATTTTATTGTTTAGTACATATAATGAACTCAAGAATTTCACATTCAAAATGTTTATCATGGCCAAAGTCCCATTTTTTACTTATAAAAAAGAAACTGTATTTGGCCTTAAGTATTTTGACACATCCTTAGATTTGTCAAATTGTTATTAGTGATTAAAAACCTTATCAATTATTGATTTTGCTTCATAGTGCAAACTTAAGACATGTTTTAAAAATTCTCAACAAGGAAAAGGTTGCATGTGATTGAAATGGGATTAGGACAAACTTTTAATTATTTTTTTGAAATCATGTCAAACTACACAAAATGAAAAAAGAAAATGGTTAATATGTTTAAATAATGCATGGATGAATCATGGGTTAACATAGATTCAAAAGACTCACCATGGTCACAACTTGAAAGAAATTACATTTTCTCCCCTATAGTTTATTTTATAATTATCTTAATTTTACAATAAATCTTACACATTTTGTTGGGTGTTGAATGAACTATGGTAGAATAATAATTGTGTAATATTTATTTATGACATTCAAATTGACATTTGTTATGCCTTAGTTTTGGTTGCAAGCCCAACATTACTTAGTCTCAGGAGATGTTTTATTTTGAAACATTAACACCCAAAGCAAAGGAATGACAAAAGACACTTGTAACAATTTTTTTTATATTAAATTTCAAAAATAATAAGTTCATCAATATTTTTTTCCCGCATGGAGGGTATTTCATCAATATTTTTGTTGATTCTAATTTTTTTGAAACAACTTATTGATCTTGTAGTTTGGTTTCATGCATTTATGATGCAATTGTGATTATAGACTTGCTACTTGAAGACCTCACAAGAATATTAGGTGGTGAGGGCATGTCATGTTTTTGAACAAATTGAACATCAAATTTTTCGAAAATTAAAAATTCAATAACAGGATTTCAATTGAAAATTGAAAACAAACAACATTCAATCTCATATTGTTGCCCCTAATTTCTTCCAAAAACATAGATTACATGATAGGCAACAACTAATTTTCATGCATTAGTAACAAAAACAAATGGCAAGGAACAAAAATCACAAACTTTCCTCGCAAATTGACATATACACATTGGCCATTATTGTCAAGGACCTAAATGCTTGAAAGTGGTTGCATATGGTAGCTCCATAAAACTCACAACTTACCACTTCAAGAATAATAATGACATTTACAAGCTTAATACTTTTTGCTTGCAAATGGCAAATTAGGTGACTTGGTTTAAAACAATGGCTTGAAATGAATGGCACTAGTTGCATTGAAAGAACAATGATGCAATTATCAAAAAATTAATCGAAGCTTTAACATTGGAGAAGGAAAAAAAATTAAAAATCAATTAAACCCTAATTAGAGAGTTAGGCACAATGAAATATAATTAGGGTTTCAAGTTCCTTTTAAATTATAGGTAGAATTAAGTTATAAGTTATAATATAGGTAATAATAAAAATATATAACATATATTTATCCCAAGCCTTATTTATTGAGATTCTCAATTATGTTTATCCCTAGTTATGCATGTCCTACACATGCAAAATGAGTATGCATAAGTTACAAAAATGCCCCTCCATGTGGGAAAAAGATGCACCTTTCTTTAAGATATATCAAGTCAAAGAAAATAGATTAAGTTATATGATATATTAAATACACATATTGGTGTAAAAAAAAGAAAAAGAAAAGACCCACACAACATTGGTTTAGATCAAGTTTAGGGTTTGGTATATGAGCTTACCATTGGAATCACAATAATGGTATTATTAACTATTAAACCTTGGGATAAGATTGGACCTACCGTGGCCCAAGCTTGGGGATATTTGACCCAATATGCCTTAGGGGAAGAATTTGTCAACCATCTTGCCTTTGTTGTTTGGCTCTATAAGGGAGAAACTAAAGGGGATTTGATGTAGTTTTTCATTTAGGTCACACATTTTGGGGAATGTCCATCATGTGTTGTTGTTAATTTTGAGTTAATAGTTTTGTTTTGAATTTTGCCATAAGGGGGCAAAAGAGCCATTGCAGCACAATCAGCCAATTGTTACATTCATTCAAAAAGTGTACATTTTGACTGAAGTGGCAACAAAACCAATTGGTCAAAAAAGACATGCACCTTTGTTCAAAATAGTGAACTTTCTGTTATTTAAAAAAAGAAAAAGAAAAGAAAGTTTTACATTGAGTACTAAAACTAAAACACATTTACAAACATTCTTGCTTTCCATTATATATATATATATATTTATATGAAAAATAAAGTCATATTCTTTGATTTTAGAACACATCTTATATTACACATATAATATTTATATAATTTATAATGAGAATTCAACTAGTTATCGGTTTTAAAAAAAAATTGAAAACATTAAGAATTCAAAAAACTCTTTGTCTTTTTTGTAATATCTTTATTCAAAAAATGCATTTTGAATCTAGTTTTTCATTTAAAAACCATTCTTACAACAATTTTTTTTTTTTTCATTTTTAATTTGTAAAAAGAAGAAAAGAATCGAGAATAACATA
>Ga0116227_10008039_pt1 | contig 20160 bp, 17 predicted proteins | sample S1TSphgellanicum_FD_89693 | JGI IMG/M metagenome (GOLD analysis project Ga0116227, IMG submission 89693) | Host-associated microbial communities from peat moss isolated from Minnesota, USA - S1T2_Fb - Sphagnum magellanicum MG | ecosystem: Host-associated > Plants > Peat moss > Unclassified...
AATAAATAAATAAATAAATAAATAAATAAATAAATAAATAAATAAATAAATAAAGAAAGAAAGAAAGAAAGAAAGAAAGAAAGAAAAGAAAAGAAAAAAAAGAAAAGATAAAGCGTAGACTCGCGATAATACGTCGTATTAGTTATAAACATTTTTATAACCTTACTAACCAATTTACCCTCTTTACATCACGAAGTGTATGAGAAGTATAAATTTGGTATCTTTCAGGTAAATTTATTCAGCGCTTTATTTATTAATTAATGTTACTTATCTTATTGCTTTTAATACCTTTAATGGGTGTATTTCTTATATCTACTACCACATATAACGATAACTATGAAAATCATGATAGAGTCTCAAGTTTAAAACAAACTAAAGTAATAGCTTTAACTACATCAATAATAAACTTTTTTGTTTCTTTGATAGTGTTTATGTTATTTAACTTTAGTAACAATCAATTTCAATTTGTACAAGAATATCATAAAATAAATAGTTTTGACTTCTACTTAGGAGTGGACGGCCTATCTATATATTTCGTTCTTTTAACTACAATGATAATGCCTATATCGCTTTTATCTAATTGAAATTCTATATCAGAGAACGTTAAGTCTTACGTAATAATAATATTACTATTAGAAACATTATTATTAGCAGTGTTTTTAGTATTAGATATATTACTTTTTTATATTTTCTTTGAAAGTATACTACCTCCTTTATTTATATTAATAGGTTTATTTGGTTCTAGCAATAGAGTTAGAGCTAGTTTCTACTTATTTTTATATACATTATTGGGTTCTTTATTTTTATTATTATCTATACTTACAATGTCTTCAATAATGGGAACTACTGATTTTGATGCTTTATACAAAACAAATTTTAACTTTACTACTCAATTATTCTTATTTTATGGTATATTTATAGCTTTTGCTGTAAAAACTCCTACTATATTTTTAAATACCTGACTTTTAAAGGCTCACGTTGAGTCACCTTTGGGTGGAAGTATAATATTGGCAGCTATTGTCTTGAAACTTAGTCTGTATGGTATTTTAAGATTAATATTACCTTTACTTCCTAAAGCCTACATCTATTTTACATCCGTAATATACGTAATAGGTGTTATAACTATAATATACGCTAGTTTTAGTACTTTAAGAACAATAGATGTTAAAGAACTAATTGCTTATAGTTCTGTATCACATGCCGCAGTTTATCTACTAGGTGTATTTAGTAACTCAGTGCAAGGTATAGAAGGTGCTATTACACTTGGATTAGCACACGGTTTTGTATCATCTGGTCTATTTATATGTGCTGGAGGTATTTTATACGACAGATCATCTACTAGATTAATTACTTTTTACAGAGGTATAGCACAAGTTATGCCTTTATTTTCTGTATTGTTTTTCATACTTTGTCTAGGAAATGCTGGAACACCTTTAACTGTTAATTTTGTAGGTGAATTTATGAGTTTATATGGAACATTTGAAAGATTACCTTTATTAGGTGCATTCGCTAGTTCTTCAATCGTATTAAGTGCAGCATACACTATGTATATGTTCAATAGAATAGCATTTGCAGGATCATATTCAAGATTCTTTAAATTTAATATTCCCGACTTAAATAAGAGAGAATTTGTTATATTATTAACATTAGTCGCATTTACAGTAGTATTAGGTGTCTATCCTGCTCCTATATTAGATGGTTTACACTACTCTGTTTCTCTACTAATATACCATGCTTAAAAAAAAAAAACTTCTTATTAAAATGTTTACATTAGTAATATATAAATTCAAATAACAGTATGGATCCTTTTTTTCAGCGACGAAACTAGAAATAGACGGAATAATCGGATATATTTGTGATTAGAGCATATGTTAAGAGAGGGTGAACTAGGTACTGTGAAGGCCAATAACCCTCTAAAGATTTTAATATATTCTTCTACATCAACTGGGCCATCTAGAGACCAAGGGCGGGGGCTATGAAAAAAAAAAATTATCTGCGCCACAATTAGTTAATTCCAATGATGGAAGAAATATAGATAGAAGCTCCTAGATAGCGGAAAAATATCATGGGTATAGAGAAGTGCTAAAAACCTATTTTAGAGATAAAGAATATAGTATACGTCGTTATTACAGAGAAGATGACAATTCAGCCGCAGCTGAGAGTGTTACAGCTAGTGGATTACACAGTTGACAAGAAAACAGAGACGACCTACTAGATCAGCTAAGTGAACAAATAGATGATGTATTTGATTTAGCTTCAGTAACAGACAGCATCTGTGATTACGACAATGATGGTGATAGCGATAATAATACTCTGTGACCCAGTGATAACAACGCGCAATCACCTGATAATGGTCTTACTGGTTCATCAGATCTTAATGCTGTAGAATATAATTATAATGAGACTTACTATCATACGCAAAAGACTTCGGATGTGGTACAATAAGATGTTTCATACAAACTCATATAAATAATCTCGGAAATTTATAGGTTATGATAAAGATATACCTCGTTGGGCGATCCTAGAGCATAATATTATTGATTTAGTCATCTATTCTATACTACGGTATAAATTAAACCTCCTGCTAAGAATGATGGTCTACAGTTTTCACCTATTTTTACACAGTAGCTCCGCTATAATTTAGATAGCCAAGTAAATGTAAATAGATTTTTTATAGCAAACGACGGATTTAAGATAGTGGTATTTGCCTTAATAATTTTTGCTAAATACAAAAAAAATTAGCGTGTTGCTTTGCTAGCAGGAGAAACTAGTCACACACACGTATTATGAGATGGTAATGCCTTTACTTATTTGTTTACATTAGTAAGATAGATAGTGTAAAGAATTAAAAAAAAATGTTTTTGATAACTATAGTTTTCGTTGTCTCTAAGAGAGCTTAACTTAATGGTAAAGTATGTGACTTTTAATCATTCCAATGTGAGTTCGAATCTCATAGCTCTTATTTAACACAATTTTTATAATACTTTTTTATGTCTAAAGGTTTGGCGCTTTGCGAGCAACTCTTAGATATTCTCTTTTTCGCATAAGATTACCTATAATTATACACATAACGAGGTTGCCCCTTTTTATAATCCACAGAGTCAAAGGAGCTTAGAAGTAGAGACCGCGAAGATATCTCTTTGATTAGAACGTTGATTCTTATCAAGTAATGCAAAAGATATAGGTACATTATACCTTATCTTTTCTCTGTTCTCAGGTTTACTTGGAACAGCCTTTTCAGTTTTAATAAGACTAGAATTATCTGGACCTGGTGTTCAGTACATAGCTGACAATCAATTATACAATAGTATAATTACAGCACACGCAATATTAATGATTTTCTTTATGGTTATGCCAGCAATGATAGGAGGTTTTGGTAATTTCTTATTACCTTTATTAGTTGGTGGGCCAGATATGGCATTCCCTAGATTAAATAACATAAGTTTCTGATTATTACCTCCTAGTTTAATCCTATTCTTATTTGCTGCAACTATAGAAAATGGAGCAGGAACTGGTTGAACTTTATACCCTCCATTGTCAGGTATACAAAGTCACAGTGGTCCTAGTGTAGATTTAGCTATATTCGCACTTCACCTATCAGGTATAAGTAGTCTATTAGGAGCAATGAATTTTATAACAACTATACTAAATATGAGAAGTCCAGGAATAAGATTACACAAATTGGCTTTATTTGGATGAGCAGTAGTGGTTACAGCAGTTTTATTACTTTTATCTTTACCTGTATTAGCTGGTGCAATTACTATGGTTTTAACAGATAGAAATTTTAATACATCATTCTTCGAAGTAGCAGGAGGTGGAGATCCAATCTTATACCAACACCTTTTCTGATTTTTTGGTCACCCAGAAGTTTACATATTAATTATACCAGGTTTCGGTATTATTAGTACTACAATTTCAGCAAGCTCGAACAAATCTATCTTTGGGTACCTTGGAATGGTTTACGCTATGATGTCTATTGGTGTGTTAGGTTTTGTTGTTTGAAGTCATCACATGTACTCAGTTGGTTTAGATGTAGATACAAGAGCATACTTTACAGCTGCTACTTTAATAATTGCTGTTCCTACTGGTATTAAAATATTCAGTTGATTAGCTACTTGTTATGGTGGATCTCTACATTTAACACCTACAATGCTATTTGCATTAGGATTCGTATTTATGTTTACAATTGGAGGATTAAGTGGAGTTGTTTTAGCTAACGCGTCATTAGATATAGCATTCCATGACACTTACTATGTTGTAGCTCATTTCCACTATGTGTTAAGTATGGGTGCAGTTTTTGCTTTATTCAGTGGTTGATACTTTTGAATACCTAAAATGTTAGGTTTAGATTATAACATAATGCTAAGTAAAGTTCATTTCTGAATCTTATTTATAGGAGTTAATGTAACATTCTTCCCTCAACATTTCTTAGGATTACAAGGTATGCCTAGAAGAATAAGTGATTATCCTGACGCATTTGCTGGTTGAAATTTAATAAGTAGTTTTGGATCTATAATATCTGTTGTAGCTACATGATTATTCTTATACATCGTATACCTACAATTAGTGGAAGGTAAGAGTGTTTCTAGATATCCATGATTAACTCCTCAGTTTTATACAGACTACTTACAAAGTTTATTAAACAGAGCTTACAGTAGTCTAGAGTGATGTTTAAACAGTCCACCTAAACCTCATTCATTTGTAAGTCTACCATTACAAAGTTAGATAACAATAAACAGTGCGTTAAGTAGCACTATTTCTGGTTTAACTCTTATACTTAGTATTATTACCTTTAGTAGTCTTGCGGTCAACTGTTTTCTTTTTTGTAAGTTGTGTAACTTTAACTAAAAAAATAAAAAAAAAACTTATTTAAGCAAATTATATTATTATTAATAAATTTTTATCTATAAGATATAAGTAAGGTATTAGAATAAAGTTAAACCTACTTTTATTTCATATTTAAACTATTTATAAACCCAAGTTCGCTTGAAATAGCCTACAAGAGAGTGTGATTATTATAAGTTAATGGCTTATCTTTACCTCAATTTGTTTCCGTTTCCTGCCGGGTTCCCCGTGGTTGAGTTTGTTCTACATGGTGACTAGAGTCCTGATTATTTAGTAGGATGAATATTAGCTAATGGTTCATCATATCACCATTTAGTAGTTGAGATTAAGAATCATGCAGCTGTAACATGACAAGAATTGATAAAGGATCAGGCTTGATATCAGTTTGATGCCGCCAAAAATCAATATGGTAAGATATTTTTATAATAAACCTTTAATAGGTTTTAATATTTGCTTCTTTACTTTCGATGTTCTTAAGAAACTTTACCTCATCGGAGTGATTTACAATTATTTCTCCTATAAATATTTCCGGTTTAAGTGAACAAGACTTACTTTCAATGGGTGTAAAACCTATAGTAGAATATATAGGTAGCAACGATATAATACAAGTTATACCGTGAAGATTAGATAATCCATTTTCATCATAAATATATTATACAAAACTATAAAGACATGGCAAATAACCAAGCATAATATAAAAAAACACAAATTATCTTATAGTTTACATTAGTAATATAATATAATATAATTTTTTATAATATATAATGTATTATACTAATAATATATATAAAAATATATTACTGAAAAAAAAAGCGGAAAAACTTAACAATTCCTTTAAAGGTCCTGTGTTTAATTACACTAAGTCACTTATTCGCAAAGCGCTTTGCGCTATGTTTGCTTTATTTAACTTAAGCAAGCACAAAAGCGATAGGGACAATTACTATTATTATTAATCTTATGCCTCAATTAGTACCATTTTATTTTATAAATCAAGTAACATTTGCATTTGCAATTATTGCACTATTAATATTCGTATTTTCTAAATACATATTACCTAGATTTGTTCGTTTATTCACTACACGTGTTTTTATAAGCAAATTATAATTTCTTACATTATTTATTATTAATGTAATGTCATGTTTCTTCTCGCAGCACTAACTTACAAAGAGAATAAAAAGCGCAGTGCCTTTAGTGTCTTTAGTATTGTGTGCCCTAGATTCTTTATTTAAATAAATATTAACATTTTTTTTTATTTTCATGAATTTTTTTTCAAATATAATAAGTCCATTAGATCAATTTGAGATAAGAAATCTTATAAGCCTAGACGCTCCTGTATTAGGTAATCTTTCATTATCTTTAACAAACATAGGGTTATATTTAACTATAGCTGGAGGTTTAGTTTTCATTATAAGCCTTCTATCAAATAACAACAACAGAGTTGTATCGAATGCTTGATCAGTATATCAAGAATCTATATACGCTACAGTACATAGCATAGTAGTTGGTCAAATAAATGACAAAAAAGGTCAAGTTTATTTCCCATTTATGTATGTATTATTCTTATTTATATTAGTTAATAATTTAATAGGAATGGTTCCTTACAGTTTTGCTTCAACAAGTCATTTTGTATTAACATTCTCATTAAGTTTTACAATAGTATTAGGTGCAACTATATTAGGATTTAGTAAACACGGATTAGAATTCTTTTCTCTTTTTGTTCCTGCTGGTTGTCCATTAGGATTATTACCTTTACTAGTATTAATAGAGTTTATATCTTACTTAGCTAGAAATGTATCATTAGGTTTAAGATTAGCTGCTAATATTTTATCAGGGCATATGCTTTTAAATATATTAAGTGGATTTACTTATAACATAATGACTTCAGGTTTCATATTCTTCTTTTTAGGATTCTTTCCTTTAGCCTTTATAATAGCATTCTCTGGTTTAGAATTAGGTATTGCTTTCATACAGGCTCAAGTGTTTATTGTATTATCTTGTTCATATATAAAAGATGCACTAGATTTACATTAAATAGAAGCCATAACGCTTAGCGCTTTGCGAGCGCTCTTAAAGTTTTAAAAGCGCTGGCTTAGACAAAGTAAAAACAAACAAAAGTTTAAAAGTTTCAAAAAAACAAACTTTCAAACAAAAAAACTCTCATTAGTTTAATGGTAAAACCGGATATTCCTAATATCTATTTTAAAGTTCAAGTCTTTAATGAGAGTATATCTTTGTGCTTGCAAAACTAAAGAACTAGTAAGTATTAATAATATATATTAGTTATATATTTTTCTATGTGATATATATTGTATAACAATATTGTTTTTTTATTGTAGCAAAGTCCAGTACTTGGTGGATATACTTATAAAAGCTAAAGCTTTGGTCTTAAACAGAAATTACATTAGCACAACACTTTGTGTCACAAAGTGTTGTGATAAAAATGAAAAAAAAGTCCTATATTAAGTTTTATTTTAGTTTTATATACAATTACTTAAACTGGCTTAGTTATATCCATAGAAAAAAAAAGTTTATAAAAAGAATAATTATAATCATAAATATTATGTGTGCTTTATCTTTCGCTCGCAAAGCACTCGCTGCACTAAACATATTTGTATTTAGAATCTTTAAATAATAATTATTATGTCAAATTTAAATAGAAGTGCTTTTCAAGGACATCCTTTTCATTTAGTGTCACCTTCTCCTTGACCATTATTTACTTGTATTAGTCTATTAACTTTAACTCTTTCAGGTGTATTAACAATGCATGGTTTCTCTAACGCAGGCTTTTGATTAGCATGTGCATTAGTATTAGTAATGTCAAGTATGTTTTTCTGATTCAGAGACGTTGTTTCAGAAGGAACTTACTTAGGAAATCATACTTTGGCTGTACAAAGAGGAATAAATATGGGAGTTGCTTTATTTATAGTTAGTGAAGGTTTATTTTTCTTAGCTATATTCTGAGCTTACTTTCATAGTGCATTATCACCTACTGTAGAACTGGGAGCTCAATGACCTCCTATGGGTATAGAAGCTATTAATGCTTTCGAATTACCATTACTTAATACTGTTCTATTATTAGCCAGTGGTGTTACTATTACTTATTCTCACCATTCCTTAATACAAGGAAATAGAAACGGAGCTCTATACGGAGCAATGTTTACTATAGTTTTAGCTTTAATATTTACTGCATTCCAAGGTGTAGAATATTCAGTTTCTTCATTCACTTTATCAGATGGTGCCTTTGGATCATGTTTCTACTTTGGAACAGGTTTCCACGGTTTACATGTTATAATTGGTACAATATTTATAGGTGTAGGATTCTGACGTTTATTAGCCTACCACTTAACTGAAAATCACCACTTAGGTTTAGAAGCCGGTATATTATACTGACATTTTGTTGATGTTGTATGATTATTCTTATTCTTATCAGTTTATTACTGAGGTTCTTAATATGCTCGTTAACAGCAAAAATAAAAAAAAAACTATAAAAATGTTTACATTAGTAATGTATTTAGTTATATAATTCGTACATTAGTAATATATAAGATGAGTAATATATTATTTAATTAAATACCCACATTAACTTTTTATCAATTATTATTTTCACATGCAAGAAAAATACAACACTTTACATCACTTATTAAATAACATAGTTGCTTATTCAAGTAATATACCTTTCGATTATTTAAATAACTTTATTCCTAGTTATTGTATAATATTCATTATTGCATTTATAACTTTATTAGGTTTTGTATTATTTGCAGATAATGCAGATAGACGAATAACTGTGGGTAGCTATATGGATACTCAAGCAGATTTAGAAAGACGAGCCAATGACAATACTATACCTTTAAACTTATATTATATCTATGTAACGTCTCCAACTTGAAATGCTCCTCGTCCTTTTTTAATAGATAAAAATGATAGTGCTGGATTACGTATAAAGTCTCTTTTCCCAGATAGAACTGCCTCATATCGTATAATAGATGGTAAAGGTGGGTTTTTTTATAACCCTGGTTCAGTGGTTGTAAATAGCCAAGGCGAATTATTAACTAATGTTAATATTTACAGCTTTGCTGTAGTGGACAGAGTGAGAGGTGTGCTAAGTGGAGGGTTACCTGTACAAAGAATACCTCACGCAAGGAGTCCTAATACAGTAACTGTTTTAAGAGTTTTAAGAGACGTATAATACTAGGTTACGGCTATTATTTATATATTTGCTTTTTAGAGTTATATTACAATTATGAATTTATCATTAATACTTTTTTTAATAGGTATCCTAGGTTTTGTTTTAAATAGAAGAAATATTATACTTATGCTTATTTCGATTGAAATAATGTTATTAGCTATTACATTTTTAATTTTATTAGGTTCACTTAGTTTTGACGATATATTAGGTCAAACATACGCAATATACATAATATCAATAGCTGGAGCAGAATCAGCTATAGGATTAGGTATCTTAGTGGCATTTTATAGATTAAGAGGAAGTGTTGCAATAGAATTTAAATAATGTATTTAGCCATAATAATATTACCTTTACTAGGTTCAATTGTTTCTGGGTTTTTTGGAAGAAAAGTAGGAGTTAGTGGAGCTCAATTAATAACATGTTTATCAGTTTTCACTACTACTGCTCTTTCTATTTTAGCTTTTTTTGAGGTAGGTATGAATAATGCACCTGTTTCCATTCAATTATTTAGATGAATCGATTCAGAGTCCTTAAATGTTTTATGAAGTTTTAACTTCGATTCTTTAACAGTATCAATGTTAATACCTGTGCTAATTGTATCTTCATTAGTACACTTATATTCTATAGGATATATGAGTAGTGATCCTCACAACCAAAGATTTTTTAGTTACTTAAGTTTATTCACCTTTATGATGATAATACTTGTAACAGCAAATAACTTTTTACTAATGTTTGTAGGATGAGAAGGAGTAGGAGTATGTTCTTACTTACTAGTTAGTTTCTGATTTACTAGAATAGCCGCTAACCAAAGTTCTTTATCTGCTTTCTTAACAAATAGAGTTGGAGATTGCTTTTTAACTATAGGTATGTTTGCTATAATATGATCTTTTGGTAATGTGGACTATGCTACAGTGTTTTCTACTGCACCATTTGTAAGTGATAATATAGTTACACTAGTTGGTATCTGTTTATTAATAGGTGCTATGGCTAAAAGTTCACAAGTAGGATTACATATCTGATTACCTATGGCTATGGAAGGGCCTACACCTGTTTCTGCCTTAATCCACGCCGCAACTATGGTTACTGCTGGAGTATATCTTTTAATGCGTAGTTCTCCTTTAATAGAATATAGTAACACTGTTTTAGTACTTTGTTTATGATTAGGGGCAATTACAACCATATTTAGTTCTCTAATTGGTTTATTCCAACAAGATATTAAAAAGGTTATAGCTTATTCTACAATGAGTCAACTGGGGATGATGGTTATAGCAGTAGGTTTATCTTCTTACAATATAGCATTATTTCATCTAGTTAATCATGCTTTTTATAAAGCACTTTTATTCTTAGGTGCTGGTGCTGTAATACACGCAGTAGCAGATAATCAAGATTTTAGAAAATACGGAGGACTAAGAGCTTTCTTACCTTTAACTTACTCAGTTATGTTAATTGCTTCATTAAGTTTAGTTGCCTTTCCTTTTATGACAGGGTTCTATTCTAAAGATTTTATAATTGAGTCTGCATACGGTCAATATTACTTTTCTGGTACAGCTGTATACTTTGTTTCAACAATTGGTGCTATGTTTACTACTCTGTATTCAGTTAAAGTTTTATACTTAACATTCTTAACTAATCCTAATGGGCCTTTAATAAACTACAAGCATGCTCATGAAGGAGACATTTTTATGAGTTTACCCTTAATTATATTAGCCGTTTTCTCTATATTCTTTGGTTATATTACTAAAGACATATTCATAGGTTTAGGTACTAGTTTCTTTATAGATAATAGTTTATTTATTCACCCTTCACATGAAATACTGCTAGATACTGAATTTGCTGTGCCTACTTTATTTAAAATATTACCTTTAATATTTACTGTTTCATTAAGTATTTTATCTCTAGTTTTATCCGAATTTATACCTAAAGTACTTACACAATTTAAACTATCTAGATTAGGTTACAATATCTTTAGTTTCTTTAACCAACGTTTCTTAATTGAGTTATTCTACAACAGATACATAACAGATATGGTTTTAAAATTAGGAGGACAAACTACTAAAGTTCTTGATAAAGGTTCTATAGAATTAATAGGTCCTTATGGTTTAGAAAAAGGTTTAATTAGTCTAAGTAGAAAAATATCAAAGCTAGATACTGGAGTTATAACATCCTATGCACTGTATATTTTAGTAGGTCTAACTTTCTATATTCTAATACCTTACTTATATCTTATAGATAATAATTTATTAATTATAATATTATTTGCTTTAATAAGTTTAGGGCGTAGGGAAAAAAGCTAAAGTGACATAACTTACAATAAACAAAGTTTCAAACAAACAAACAAAAAAAACAAAAAAAATGGTTTATATTCTTACATTTTTACTAGGGAAAAAAAAGATTATCTTTACACACTAGACTGCTTGAAGAAGACAGCTTGGGCTCAGCAGATGTATAACGTATTTATATACAACTGTACCTGTACTAGATAGAAGTACCTTCATACATTTATTACTATAGGCCTAAATGCGAGTATGCAGACACTAGATTTTATTATTACAATTATAGTGTTGTACAAAATACTTAAGTGGCATTAAGTATTAGTAGGGTCATTAGATTACACGGACCGATTAATACGTCCGGTTACCTGAAACAGTATAAAGTTATTCGCCTTAATATAAACGCCGTCTAAAGTCAGCGAAAAAATAAAGTAACAAAAAAAAATATATAGAGGTGCCTGTGGCGACCGATAAATTAGCTAGGATAGATAATTGTCTATGGGCAGGTGTAGTCGTTGGTCTGATAGAGCTAAGAAAAAGTACTTTACAGTAGAAATTAGATTTACCTGGTAAATCTATGCAGTATTGAAAGGGTGTTAAATTTGGAGAGTAATCAATAAAGTTTATATTTTAGATCTAAGTTGAAAAATTTACTAACTGAATACAACTCTAGGTTAGACAGTGTACACTTCCAATTTACTTCAAAAGACGCTTTTTAGGTGAGGTACCATTACCTAATCCCTCTGTATAAATGTTATTTCATGTAATGTAAAATTCGCCATACTGAAAAGATAATATCTTCTCATATAAGTAATACTAAATGCCTTGCTGTTTAATACTTTAATTATATAATACCGGCCTAGTTTATGAATTAAGTGCTTTTTTTTTGTAGTGTACGCCTATATAATAATTTTTAATAATCAGAATCACTATCGCTTATACTTCCTAGGTCCTCCGTAATATAAGCTATACATATCAATTATTGTCTCAGGTGTGATACTGTATAGGTTGTTCTATCTCATTAGGTATGGGTCTACTTAAGGTAGGACATATTTTTTTTTTCTATTATTTACATTAAGAAAAATTCTTTTAGCTGTATCTAAACTCTTTGAATCGTCTAGGCTAAAAGATCTACGCGCTCATAATCTTTGTTCAAACGTTAAAGGTTGAGCTGGGAAAGTAGAAGGTAAAGCAGATGGTTAAGGCGAAGCTGATGGAGAAGGCAAAGGAGTTAATCCTGGTAGGGCTGTTTGAGGGAGGGGTACAACTTGGACTATTATCCATCTACAAAGCGATTTTTTCAGCTAAGTATACAGAGCACTCCTTGAGCACAATTTCAGCGAATAAAGGCTTAAAGGCAAAAAAATACTAATCCGTACTGTTTAGATAAATAAGCAATGTAACATAGTACAAGTGCAAATGTAAATATGTATAAATACTGAATAAAACTTAATAATTTACTTATATTTTTCAATTAAAAAGGAAACGGTTATAAACATACAAGCGAAAAAACCAACCATTATTGGTAAGACATAATCTTAACTTAACAAAGGTAGTATAAGTCTAAATGGCAAAAGGAGAAAAAAAAAAATACAAAAAAAATAGGAGTGAAAGCATCAGATTAATCTTTATATCATAAAAATAACTTTGATCATAATTTTAATAATATAGGAAATTGTCTCAGTATGCCTATTCGAGTAAGCAAATATATGTGACTCAGTGTAATAGAACAAACAAAAAAACAAACAAACAAACAAACAAACGAACATACATAGATACACAGCACCTTAAAAGGAATATAAAGTTTTTTTTCTAAAGAATAATAGTTATAAAAACTTTCTTTTTTTTATTTTTGTAGTGGAAGACTTACAAATGAATGAGGCTTAGCTGGACTGTTTAAACATCATTCTAAACTACTGTAAGCTCTATTTAATAAAAGTTTAAAACCTTCAAGAGAAATTCCATTAAGTATAGTTAATTATTAGTATAATTATCTTTAGTGTATAATTCTTTATCATAAAAAAGAGTATAGTAAATAGCATAAGAGAAAAATTATCTTGTGTAAAGAAATATATTAATATTGTTAAGCACAAAGAAAAAACTCTGTAAGCTCTCATAGTTATGCCACATAAAGTAGCAAGAAAGCCATCATCAAAGCTAATAATCCAGTAGCTTCTGTTAGCGTAAGGAATAGGTGACTCGAACACCTAACCTTCCGTGTGTAAAACGGTTGCTCAACCAATTGAGCTAATTCCTTTAAATAAGTTCAGCGCTAAATAAAAAAAAAGCAAAGCGCAGCGATACATTAAAATAAATTCCTATTACTATATTAATTTAATGAATTTTTTTTTTACTAACTTTTTCTAAAGTTTTTTTTTATTTTTGTTTAATTGTTATAACAATAGCTCCTACCATAGCTAGTAATAATATAATAGATGTTATTAATAATCATAAGGGGTAACTAGTATATAATATATTACCAATACTTGTTATATGAGATGTTTCAGCTAATGCACCATCTCAGATATGGGAACTAACAAATGATATGTCATTGTTTGAAGCTAAAACACTCAGATCTTTAATATTCATAGGAGTGTAATGAGTAGAATAAGACATATTATTTACACTAGCCGCGTTGGAATATGCATATATATTGAATATTGAACTTAGATTAGTAGGTAATAATTTATATAATGTTACATTAAAGAAAATACCGATCATAATTGCTAATGGAATACTATTACTATTATCAGTAGTAAGTTCAGATATTCTAACATTAATTAACATAAGAATAAATAAGAATAAAATAGAGACTGCTCCTACGTATACTAATAAATAAGATAAACCTATAAAGTTTATACCTAACAACATTAAATAACCTGCTATATTTAAAAATAGTCCTATTAAAAATAATACTGAAACTATAGGATTTTTGCTGATAATAACAAAAATACCACAAAAAATAGATGCTAGTGAAACAAAAGTTAATAAAGAGTGATTTGAACCATTAGTAAAGGTTTCATTTAAAAGATATAAATCTAACATAAAAATATTGTTAAAGGTTGCCTCAGAAGTTTTTCACAAGCGCAGCGTTTTTCTAAAAAATATAGAGCGCTTTGCGAAGTACAAAAGAGAGTGTTAATATATATATATTTTTTTTTGTTTAGTTACAAGAGTTAGTGTCAGGTTATTATGATTCGAACATAACTACTCCTCAACCCAAATGAGGCGCCTAACCAGCCCGGCCCTAACCTGTTATTCTTTTAGTATATAGAGATATATTTACTAATGTAAACATCTATATAAACTTTTTTTTTTCTTAAGTTTATATCTTTTTAATTAAGCCTTTACTGATGATTAAAAGGTTTTCACACTTAACTTTTGTTTTACTAGCTTCTTTTTTTTTTTTTAGTTGAGGGTAAATCATAAAAAACAAAAATCCAAAGTATATTTGTCATTTTCAGGATATTTCGTCCCAAATCCAGTTCTTTCATTTCTAATCTCATCGTGTTTAGCTTTACCCACTAAACTTACCATAATATTACTATCACCCCACTAGAACCAGAAGGTCCAGATGGGCCGCAACTAGTAGATCTGTATATTAAATTTTTAAGATCTTTAGGTGTACCTGGTAAACCAGATAACACTTTAAAGCACATATTTAATAGCGTATAATAAAAATTAAGGAGGTAAATTAATAAAAAAAAAAAATAATAAAGTTAAACCTATAAATAAAAAGTTTTTTTTTTGTGAATAGAAATAAATTAATATTGTTAAGCACAATATAAAAATTCTGTAAGCTCTCACAGTTATGCCACATAAAGTAGCAAAAAAGCCATCATCAAAGCAAATAATCCAGTAGCTTCTGAAAAAGCGAATCCTAAAATTGCATAAGAAAATAGTTGTCCTCTTAAAGATGGGTTTCTTGCTACACCTAATATAAGAGCTCCGAAGACTACACCTATACCTACTCCAGCACCTATAAGTCCTGTAGTTGCTAATCCTGTTCCTATAATTTTTGCAGCTTGTATCATAAAGTTTTTTAAAGTTTTAAACCTTCAAGAGAAATTCCATTGAGTATAGTTAATTATAAGTATAATTAACTTTAGTAGATTATCCTATTCCTATTATTTTTGCAGCTTGTATAATATATAACTGTATTGCTAAAGTAAGTAATAACTATATATATCTATATTATTTTTTTTTTTATTTGTAGTTGCTTTGTCTACTTTCTATCGAAAGTGCATTCTTACCTAATTCAAAGGCAAAACCTAAAGTTAACACTAAGAAAAATAAAAGCATTATTATTAAACCAAATATACCGTTAGCGTACGCACTTACAACATAAGGGTATACTAGTAGTATTTCTAAATCAAATAATAAGAATAATAAAGCAAATATGAAAAATGATATACTGAATTCACTTCTATTTTGTCCTAAAAATGAATGAAATCCACACTCGAAGGCACTGTCTTTTTCTTCGTATGGGTTATGTGGGGCAAAGATTAAATTTACAGCTAATAATATTATTGCTAATATAGGTATAAATATAAGAAAAAATGTTTGACTTGTCATTTAAGCTTTAAATAATATAAGACTAAGAATACTAACTATATTAAATCATTCTCCTGGTATATATATAAATAATATAAGTAAAAGAGTTAAAACAGAAATAGTGCTACTTAACGCACTGTTTATTGTTATATTGCTTGGATTAAATTCCACTCTAAGACCATTAGATGTATTATCGTTTGCTGTAAACGAGGCGGGATTTATGTAAGCAACTAGATTTAAATTCTTAACTGAAGGGTTTATTTTGTAATCGTGTTTGAAAAAGAAAATTTGTTTTATTAAACTAAGATAATAACCTGCTCCAATAACACTAGTTAATATGGCTACTAGAGTCATAAATACATAACCGTTATCTAAGGCAGCACTTAAAACCATCTGTTTAGCAAAGAATCCTATTAGAGGAGGAACTCCTACAAATGAGAATAAGGTAATGGCTAAACTTATAGCTATATATGGATTAATGTAAAAGTAACCTTTTATCTGATTAATAAGCTGTATAGGTGAATTATTAACATCAAGTAAATTCTTGTACTCTTTATCTTTATATACATGTAAATATAAAGTATATCCTATAGTTACTAATATAATAAATGCGTTTAAATTTGATATAGAGTATTGTAATATATAGAATATATATGCTTGTATAGATTCGGCTTTATTTATAGTTAAGGCCAATAGTATAAACCCTACATGGCTAATAGTACTATACGCAAATAATCTTTTTATTCTAAATTGTGTTAGACCTAAAACAGAACCTATAACTAGAGAAAATAAACTACTTAACAATAATATATTTTTTCAAGAGAAATTTAAGTAAGAATACTCTGTGTAGAAAACTAATTCTAAGAAAAAAGCAAATATAGATATTTTAGCCACTATAGCTACATAAGTAGTTACTATTGTAGGTATTCCATCATAAACATCCGGAGATCAAAAGTGGAAAGGGGCAGCACTTACTTTGAATAAGAATCCCACTGATAATATAATTAAAGATAAGTGTAGATAATATGGTTGGTATCAGTATGTAAGAGTATTTAAGTCCTCTATTTCACTTATACTGCTTATCACATATATATTGTCTAAGTTAGTAGTACCAGAGTTAACGTATAGTAACGCTGAACCTAATAAGATAAAACAAGATGATAATCCTCCTAATAAGAAATAAGTTAACCCACTAGCAGTGGCTGATTCTGAATCTCTATATAAAGTAGACAGTATGTATAAACCATAACTTTGTAACTCTATAGACAAGAATACAGAAATTAAGTCTGCTGTACTCATTAAAAATACCGCTCCACATAATATAAATACTATTATAAGTGCGTATTCTATTATACGAAACTGTTCTGCTGTTTTGTTTGAAATAGAGTTTTTATTGTATGTTAATTTACTAGTTAACAAGTTATAAAGAGATGATTGTTCTTTTATAAAGACTTTTCTAGGATAAAAAGCAGTTAATACTAGTATAACGGCACTAATTAAGAATATAAATATGTTGAAAGATTGTGTAAATGTTGTAACATTAAATAATCCACCATATACACCTATACCTTTTTCCAGTGCTTTAGTAAATAAATTGTTTAAAGCTAAGAAACTGGCAAAAAGTAAACCAGTTATAACTATTCTAGAAAATAATATTGATTTGTCCCGTCTTAAAGTAACGGCGTTTGAAACTAATAAAGAAATTAATAAAGAAATTAACATTAAAGTTGCTTTATTTTTCTAAAAAATATAGAGCGATACAAAATTTGTATTTTTTTTTTATGTTTTTAAAGAATATAATCTATTTGGAGTAGCAGGGTGGGTAATTATTTTTTTGGCACATTAGTGTGAATATCTACTAGAGTGTTTTCAAGTAAACTAACTAATGGAACTATTATTAAAAAATGTGAAAAATATAATACAGTACTTATTTGACCGAATTCTATAAATGGTGTTTCAACGTGTTTAGCTCCTAGTTGCATTAATATTAAAAAGTTAGCTACAAAGATAAAGAAAGCTATTTTACTTAAAGGTCTAAATTGTAAACCTCTACTTCTACCTAGATCTGTGAAGGGCATAACTAATAATATTAATATTGCAGCAAACATTGATATAACTCCTAATAACTTATTAGGGATAGATCTTAATATAGCATAGAATGGTAATAGATACCATTCAGGTACTATAGCAGGTGGAGTTTGCATTGGGTTAGCCATAATATAATTATCACTATCACCTAAAACATTAGGCATAAAGAAAACAAACACTGATAGTACTACGATAAATAAGAATATAGTAATTAAATCCTTAAATATGAAGTATGGAGCAAAAGGTAATCTATCGTAATTACCTGAAACACCCAGAGGATTACCTGATCCTGCACTATCGTGTAATGCTATTAAATGCATTAATGCTAATGCAGCTAATACAAATGGTAATACAAAGTGTAAAGCAAAGAATCTATTTAAAGTCGCGTTATTAACACTGAAACCTCCTCAAATAAATTCAACTACATCTTGTCCTACTCACGGTATTGCACTCATAAGGTTAGTAATAACTGTAGCACCTCATAAACTCATTTGACCGTATGGTAAAACATATCCTAAAAAGGCAGTAGCCATCATTAATATAAATATAACAACACCAATTGTTCATACTAATGTTCTAGGAGCTCTGTAAGATCCGTAGTATAAACCTCTTCCAATGTGTAGATAAACTAAAAAGAAAAAGGCTGAAGCAGTATTAGCATGTAAGTAACGTATTAATCATCCGTTATTAACGTCTCTCATAATATGTTCAACTGAATTGAATGCTTCTAAAACACTAGGATTGTAATGCATTGCTAATGTAACACCTGTAACAATTTGTATAACTAAACAAAAACCAAGTAATGAACCGAAATTTCATAAGTAACTAATATTTGAAGGTTGAGGTGAATCAACTAAGTATCCATTAATTAAACTCATTAAAGGGTGACTTTTAAAAATTCTCATTTTATTAAAAATTATTATAAACTATTATATTATTTAAAGTGTATCTAAAGTTTTGAAAAAAACCTACTTAAAGTATAATTAATCTGTAAATTATACTTATGCCACAGGGCATAATGTATTACTAATATAAACAACTTAGTGGATAGATGTCTAGTATTTTTTTTTATTTAATTATTGGAAAAAATACTGTAGAGAGTGTACATACATACTTTCTAAAAATTATTGTTCTTGTAATCATGAAAGGAATTTTTCAAGTGAGACAGATTCGATTACAATAGGCATTGAACTGTGTAGTATTCCACATATTTCTGAACATTGACCAAAGAATGACCCTTCTCTATTTACAAGTACAGACACTTGGTTAAGTCTTCCAGGATATGCATCACATTTAATTCCTAAAGCTGGACAAGCATATGAATGTATAACATCACCTGAAGAGATAATAAATCTAACGTGAGTTAGTTCTGGTAACATTACTCTATTATCCACTTCTAATAATCTTAATCCACCATCTTCTAAGTCTGAGTCAGGTACTAAGTAAGAATCAAATTCTAATTCTTCGTCATCATTGCTAAGGAAATCAGGGTATTGGTAACTTCAGTATCATTGGTGTCCTTCTACGAATACAGTTAAAGATGGATCTGTAACTTCGTCCATTAAATATAGTAATTTAAATGACGGGAATGCAATTAAGATTAATATTAAAGCAGGAGTAATAGTTCATATAAGTTCTATAAGTGTTCCGTGGTTAAGGTATTTATTACTTATTGGAGATTTACTATAAACATAATTTCTTATGATAGAAACTAATATTCATGCCACACCAAATAAAATAATAACTAGGTAAAACATAATATTATCGTGTAGTTCTACTAAAGCTTCCATTTGAGGGCTAGCGCTATCTTGGAAATACACACCTCATGGTCTAGGTGCGTCACATTTAACAGTTAAAAGGTTAAAAAAATTAGTCATAAAAAAAGAAAGAAAAAAAAATATTAATAGTTTTACAATTGTTTAAAAATTTAAAGAAAACTTTATTATAAATATATACAGATAATTTATATGTGCAAGTCAATGACAAAAGGCTAATATATTAACATGTAAGAGTGCGTCTTATAACTAATAAAACACCTTACTTATGTGAATTTTTGTTTTACTAGCATCTATTTTTTTTTTATATATAACAATAGCTAGATATATTCTTATCCAAGACTCGAACTTGAATCTAGATATTAGAAGTATCCTGCTCTACCATTGAGCTAATAAGAATTAAGAAAAAGTAAAAAAAAAAAACCAGACAAATATCTAA
>Ga0116227_10008040_pt1 | contig 20160 bp, 14 predicted proteins | sample S1TSphgellanicum_FD_89693 | JGI IMG/M metagenome (GOLD analysis project Ga0116227, IMG submission 89693) | Host-associated microbial communities from peat moss isolated from Minnesota, USA - S1T2_Fb - Sphagnum magellanicum MG | ecosystem: Host-associated > Plants > Peat moss > Unclassified...
AAAAAATTGAAATAAAGTTTTCATTTCACAAAAATTGAATTTTAAACAAATGTTAAAAAACTAAAAATAAAAAAATTTGAAAAAAAAAAAAAAAAAAACTACGAATGATCATGTATGGTGTGTAATAGAAAAAAAATTCCAATGAATGCATGGATGATATTTATTAGTGTCAAAATATCCAAAAATTATTACATTTTTTTATCAAAAATAAAAATTGTTTAAAAATAGGTATTCAACAAGAGCCTATTGAACTAGCCCAAGTACTACAATATTTCAACTTCACACTCCTTCACACTACCAATGCCAATCAACTTCTCTTTTTTTTCATTATGTTTTCATATGATTTTCAATGATTCATCATTAATTATTTCAATGTTAAATTTTATTTAAATTAATGATTCAGGACATGAAAAGACACATGTGAATTTGTTTCTTCATATCCATGGTGGTGGATAGGGAAGAAAAATGTAGTTATTTTTAGAATGTCTTTGAAATGGTCCATGGCAACCATATGAAGGATTCCAAAAAAATCCCGAATAGGATAAACATGCCCCCCACCGAATACTTATTTATTACCAAATATTTTTGTAGATTTTTCTCAATTTTTCTCCATTTTGAACGATTTAAAATATTATAGGAATGCCTTCTCAAGCTCTACAAATCATTTTTGAAATGCAAAGCCAAAGGAGCAACTAAAAAATAACAATACAAAAAATACATTTTTTTCAAATTACAAAACACCTTCTTTTCATTTTTGACCCCTCCTACTTCATCAATGCATAACTTTCTCAATTTTTTGTTCAAATTGAACAATTTAAACTACTCTAAAATTGCCATTTTAAGCTCTACAAATCATCTCATCCTAAGGATTTTTTTTGGGATTCGAAAATAGGTTATGAGTGATTTGATTGAAAATTTTCTATACAAATGACTCCCCCTATTTCATGGGGTTGTAAATTTTTCACCTTGAGTTCGTTTTTGTCAATTTTAATGCAAAATATGCAACAAGAAAAGGGTTCCATCTATTCTTTCGACACCATAAACAATGGGGTCCTCCTACAAAAACGACAAGCAAATACTACCTTAAGTGTTTGGACATTGGTCAGTCTACCCTATACTAGTTCCAATTACTTGTCACCAAAATTATTTCTAGCATTATGAAAAAAATTAAACCTAACAGAAAAGAAAATAAACTCAATGAAATTAGGTAATCTTAGGTGCACTTTAGATGGGGTCCAAGGTTCAAATTTGTAGGAACCAATTTGGACTCATTTGATGCAAATTGAATCCTTATATTGGACCTTAGCTTACATCTTGGTTTTTCAAATCATGAGCTCTCCCCCTTCTGAACTATTTTCTTTATTTCCAACCAATTTGATTTTCCTTCCAAAATGGTGCCATGTGGATTGAGCCTCAATTTGTCACTTTTTGGTCTTGGACCCTCATCTATAGGTGATGTGTCCAATTTATGTCTTTCATCCAATAAGACATTTCTCTTGTTTTTCTCTCTCTCATTTTATTTTATTTCTCTTGTTTACCTTTTTCTCATTATCTTATTGATTTTGTCTTTTTCATCCTTTTCCTTTGCATTGTTCATAAATATTTGTGCATGGATGATAACATTATGGATGAAAGAAGGAAGTAAATATTTGTGATGATGACTATTTATTCATGTTTATATATGTTAATTCATCAATAGTGACCATTCATGCCTTGGTTCTAGGCCTTAGGGTACAAAATGAAAATGTCAACATTGTGTGTAGTCATATGTGAATTGATGGGAAGGAACAAATGTATTGTTTGAAATTATGAAAGGCAATGTGAATTCACAAACCAATTTTTGCTTGCTTCTTACATGAAGAACATCTTAAGTAAAGAATCAAGGAATCTCACAAGACATTTTGATACTTTTGTCAGAAATTGGGTCTTATTTGAGAAAATAACATTCATCTATGAACAAATCAATTTTAATAGGAGATAGAGTTGTAATGTCTTTGATGTGATTAGGAAGTGAGAATGGTTTACAATTAGTGGGTGATGTTTTTGGGATAGCTAAAATTATTGTTTCAATTATTGTTGGTAAAAGAAAGCTTTTATTTTTTCAAGTTGTGATGACATAACATTCTAATGGGGCCTTCTCCTTCCCCTTCATAATGGGTTGAACATCATTTATTAAAAAAAATGCAATTCTTAAACATTTGTATGTTGACATGCAAAAAAAGATCTCCTTATGCCTAAAATAAGCTAATGCAAAAAGCATTTTTTGAAGAAATATAAATATTCAGATTCGTATCCAAATTTTGTGATTTAACTTCTAATGCATTGCTTTTCTAATTGTCAATATGGTAAAATATGTTCATACCCAAAAATCACATGAACATGTAGGTATCAAGTTAATGGCATGATTCAAAAGCAAGATAATGTTTTACACATACATGTTTTCAACATTTTTTGAAGATTTTACATCCATTTCTCCTCAAATCACAATTATGGCGTCCACTTCAAACTCTTTCCACTTCACACCATTTCCTTTTTCTTCATCATATTTTTGATATATCCTTCCTTTTTGGGAGCCACCTTCTTTGTTTTCTTTCCTTTGCCACCCATCCTTTCCCTTCAATCTTTGTAATCTCCCTCATTGAGTCCACAAATTTTGAAAGTTGCAAAAAAACAAAAGGGGGCTGCTCTTCAAAATATTTTACATCCTCATCATTATAAGAGATCTTCATATGTAGAAATGACGAATTCCTATCTATGAGTTGGAATGCACTACAATAGGACATTTTAAAAATAGGCCCATGTGGTTCTAAATTTCAAACATGGAAGGGATAACCATCATCTCTTGAAAATTTTGAATTTGCCTTTATGATTGTGAGTACTTTCCATCATGTGAATAAAATCTAACAATAAATTGAAATACCACACACAATTCTACTATAAAGAACTTCAAAACCTTAAGAATTTCAAAGGAATGATTAGAGGAAAGAGATTATGGTGAAAGCACATTATGATGGACCAAAAACTACATTTGAAAGTTCATTTTGAGAGTCTATATATCACTTTAAGCCCAATAAATTGGTTTGATTTTCAAATTGGCTCAAATCATGTTTAATCTACCTTTTTTTCTATATCCAAGTTCATGCCACCATAGTTTAAGTCATTTTAAACACATTGATTAAAGATTAGTCTTTAGAAACATCAATATTCATATCAAAGGATGTACATGTGTGAAGCCCATTTTGATATTTAAATTGATGTTTTTTCAAAACAAATATTTAATCAATGTATTTAAATAAGTTTAAATTGTGATGGTATGAACTCAAATATTTAATTTTACAAACACATTGTGAAATAAAAGTTCATATCCATTGTTTTGCATAGGGCCTTTATGGATGGCACAATCCATTATAAAATCCATCTAGGATAAATCATTCATGTGTTAATTTCACTACATGAGTCCCATTTTGAATTCCAATAAGAGTTTAAATTGCTATGTAATAATTTATGAAATGTTGCCATTTGGAAAATCCACATGGTCCAATGTCTACAACTATCAATTATCCCTTTTTATTATTGGATTAAGGTTTAAAGGGTAGTAATTTTGTGGGGGGAGCCACCAAAAATCTCTAGAAGAAAAATTGTCTTTTGCAACTTGTCTTATGCAACTAAAAAATGTCGCATGCACCTATTTTGGAGTTGCATGCAACATGTGCAATTGCATGCGACATTTTTTAGTTGCATAAGACAAGTTGCAAAAGACAATTTTTCTACTAGTGAATTTGCTTCAACTTGACCTTTCAAGAAATTCATAAATGAGTAATTGGCTAGGCCACTATTTCCAACATGCCCACCTTTTTAAAGGTGAGTTTGAAAAAATATCCTAATGGGTGCAACCAACATTATCCATAATTGTCCATGTAGGATTCCAACAAGGTTTTTGCATCCAAGGCCGTTTGCCTGGGTTTAGGCCTCAAATTATTTTACTGTAAACCCAAATTAACCACATTTGCACTTTGGACCTAAACCGCAAACCTATGTTTTAGATTTCAATGGTCCCAAACCAATCAAATGTAAACCACTCCTTAATTGACTTTTCATGAAAATTGATTTGAATTTAAATTTTTTCATACTCGAGCTTATGTTTAAGGTCTTGTTCACATTTGGAGAAATTACATGATCATGTTCACACTTGGGCTAACAACAATGGTCACATTTCATACTTAAATTTGTTAAAATCACCTTCACAAGTTTTTGCCAATCCCATTTAATTTAACAAATGTTATTTTTTTAATAACCTTTTAACCTTATTTGCAATCTTTGAAAAGGATTTAAACCTTAATAACCCTAGCTCCTTGTTTCATGCTTTCACCTTTGTAAAAATTCCTAAGAGATATTCAACATACAAATAATTTTTTAAAGACAAAAATTACTTCAAGGCATTAAAAGACATGACTTTCCACAAACCCCAACTATGAAAAACCATTCTTGTAATTTAAAATTGATTTCCAATGATGAAAACCCTTTTGAATTCAATAATTTTTAATTTGTTGGTCCTAAAATTACAAAATGACAAATGTCAAAGGTTTCAAATGGTACCAAAAGTGCAAGGAGGGGCAAGTAATGATTTGGTAGCATTAAAATGTGTTCACAATTAACAAAACAAAACAAACACCTATGCTAATGTATAAAATTAAAGGTCCCATGTGTTGTTGGCCCAAGTATGTGAATGGTGATATTATGAAAGGGAAAATAGAATGGCCAATGGGAATTCCTCATGCATTCCCAATTTTATGTGGAAGGGAAAATTGAAAGACCAATATAGGCATTGATTGATTGAAATGGCTTGAATGTTATTGGCCAAAATGTTAAGCAAGTGTGAACGAAACCTTTTATTTGTCCAAGTGTGAACTCAAGTATCATTGGTCCAAATGTTAAGGTTGGGGATGTGAAAGGGCCAATATGATGAAGAGGCATTGATTGGTTGAAAAACCATTTTTGTAAATTTAAATTAATTTCCAATGAAAAAAATCATTTTAAATTCAATAATTTCATTGGTTTGAAAATTATGAAGTGACCTTCATGCACATAACCTCATTGAGAGTTTTCCAATGATACCTAAATTACAATAAGGGAGCCCAACCTTTGAGAGGGTTAAGTTTCAACAAAACAAAATAAACACATATCTTAATTTATATATGTTGCAATATACTTCCAAGGTAGACGTACGAATGAGTGACTCACTTTTATGATGTTGTTTTGATTTTGTAATACCTCATCTTGGTTCAATGTCTCCCACAAAACATATAGTCATAAATTTTTGAATTAGGACTTGATTTTAAATTAACAACTTGATTATGTGTAATTATTTTTTGAAAATAATGCATTCATTTTTCAATATGGAATTTTGAAATTTAGAATTATGAACTAGTCAATTGATTGGAAATTTAAAATTTTGTGATTTTGACATAGAATTTCAATCCAAATAATTTGGAACTTGACTAAATATGTCCTATGTTATGATTCAAAGAAGTCATAGCTAAAAACTTTATTTTGATAACTTTTAACCATTTCATAGTATTAGACATATAATAACATATAACAATTTCATAATATTAAACATATGATAACATGTAACCATTTCATAGTATTAGAATATAATAACACATAACAATTTCATAGTATGAAACATATAATAACATATTATAACCATTTCACGGTATGTGATCAAAATTGGCTTTTATTTTCATAATTTTTTAATAGTCTTAGTTTTCTTTTGTTTTGAATTTTTTTTTTCCAACAAAGCCCATGTTTTTGAGGTGACTACTTGGGTTTTCAATAATATGGACTTTATTACCATTTAACTAATGACACCAAATTGCATTATTGATTTAACATTATAGAATGGAGTTTGTGCATATTATGTTTTTCCAAAAAGTGAATCACTTATTCAAACATCTACCTTTCATAGGCTTGTGCCTACATGTGAAATTCATTGAGATAATGAATTTTTGGAGTTTGCTTTACACCTTTGCATGTGGTTGATAATTGCATGAAAAGACATGCAAATTATAATTATTTGTTGTGACTAAATTCAAAGCCCTAAACTTAAATGACATTCTTGTTTTTAACATGATATCCATTTTATTTACAAGTTCAATCATTCAATCTCCTTTTCATACTAACAAGAGTTTTTAATTCATTAGTGGATGATGGATAGCCCAACTTTTAGTTGTCTTGTTTTCCTCTTGTTTTTATTCTCTTATTATTCTTTTCAATGAAAATTTTAATGAAAAGAACATAATGAACATGTATCCTTACTCCTATTTGCAAACCATGCCCACCCACATCCTTCCTTCAAAATTGACTAAATTTGTAACAAGGTCTTCTAAAAAGAAAATGTAAAAATCGAAAAGTATAATTGACTAAATTTTTTTTTCAAGTTTCCCAACTTCATCCTTCCAATGTACATGGATGAAAACAATTATTTCAAACCTTTGTTTTAATAATCATTTCATAAGCTTACTTGAAGAGATTCAAACCATTCAAACAATCAATTCAAACCTCTAACAAAACTTTTGTGAGAGAATTAAGAATCTATCACAATGCTTTATAAATGAAATCATTTATGTAAAATAAATGTCAGGTAGCTTCAATTTGAATGGGTAAAAATAGCCCAAATGTTATAATACAAACATATTAGGTAATTGAAAAAATCTAAGAAAAACATGATATGATATTGAATTTTTAGTTACATCTAATTTGTTTCCATGATGTTATTATACCCACTACTACAAAATGTGGGTGTAGTTCACTAGTCCCTGTTCACTAGACTAATGAATTCACTGTTTCTTCACTGGTCCCCATTCACTACAACTAGTGAATTCACTGAAAATCTAGTGAAATCACTAGGTGTACAGGGGACCCCTTTTGTTGTAGTGACATAATACATGATTGGATTTGGTAATAATTCAATTATCTTTTAAACTATCATTTTTTTGGAGATTTTCATTAAATAAAGGGTAAAATTTTGAAATTTTGAAATACTTATTATCAAAATTATTTTTAGAAACCTAAAGGTGATAAGCCTTAGTCATTAGCATGTTCTTCATCTTTTCCTTTTCAATGTACATGTTTTGTTTGATCAATAATATGACCTTGAATTTTAGTGCAAAATGGAATATTGTGGGTGCATATGGTGAATAGTATTGTGTAAGTGTACAAGAATTAAGACACATCAAGAGAAATGAAAACAAAAACATAATAGATTGTCCATGTTATGTACCAAAATGGATGAAAAATGATTGATATTTTCATTTATACCAAACATATTACACATTTTTATAATGTCGATCAAAAATCTTGAAAATATTATATTATATTATAGTAAATTTTCAGGTTTAGTAATATATATATATATATATATATATATATATATAGAAAATGTTCAATTTTTATAAAAATATTTGTTTCAAATGTCAAAATTTAAGGAAATTACAAGGGAAGAAAAATTACAAAAAATGGTGAAAACTCAAAATCGTTTTGCTTTAGGTCAATCCACCATTGAAAAAAAAGTATTTAATAATTCACATCATTTTTTTATCCTATATTTTGGTGGAACATTATCTTTCTTCATTTTTGCAAAAATAAGTAATAAAAAATCTAATAAAAGGTTTCATTACAAACTAGAGCTTCAAAGTCCAAAGAACTTGCCAAGAAAATTGCCTAGATATATTGTCGAAATTCCATAAAATTCTATTTTTGTTGCCAAAGTGGATTTTGAAAAATGAAATAATTGTTTGGCACTTAAATGTTGAATTTGAAAAGATATTATAATATGTTGAAATGCATTTTGATAAATAAATAAATAATTATTCATCTCCATTGATAAATTCAATTTGGATTACAATAACCATGTCACATTATCATAGTCTTTTTCCTTCACCTTGGAGAATTAATTAAATTCTTCAAATGCAAATGACTGGACCACTTTCTAGTAACTTCTTGGTTTGTTGTTAATTAATGCTTTTTTTCTTTTCCATCTCTTCACTTGTTATTATAGTTTGAGTTTTTCTTTTCATGGATAGACCATTGCTATGAATTATTGTTCTTTTCATTAAATAATTTTTTCATTAATTTTTTCTCAATAGTTATTAAACATGCTTACTAATTTACTTATTGGGGGAAAGTTTATGTGTTGGGTCATGATTCTGTGTAGCCCAAATATTTGACTTTATCTTAATATATCTTTTTACATTGTCTAATAAAGGTATGTTCACACCTATTGTTAAAACAATGGTAACTATTTTTTAAGAAAATGTTAAAATATTAGCATCCACACCTAATGTTATGGTTACCATTAAAGATGACGTGGCATCTGACATGGCACTTAATGACAACACATTGTTAACAAAAGAAGTAAACTAATAAAGCGTGGTAAACATGTTACCGAAATAAATAAAAAATGAACTATGGAAGAATGTTAAATTGTCTGGCCCAAAGTCGACTTTAAATTTGTGGTAAATTAAAAGCTTCAAAAACTTTTACTGCATTTGAAATCCAAGCACCACTGTTGGAGCTTCTTAGCAAAGCTCCAATGGAACTGTAACACAATTGCACATACACCATTGCCAAAGCTTCTTGATTGTAACACAATTTTACATATGCCATTGTTGGAGCTTCTTAATTACAATGTGATTACAAGAATGCCCTCACCAAAACTTCCTAACTACAACATGATTGCAGGAATGCCATCACCAGAGATTCTTAATTGCAATGCAACTACATATACGCCATCGTCAGACATTACAAGAAATCGCAACTTTTGTGAAGGCCAATTTGACCAAAATGTCCACATTGACGAAAGAGTATGTCCATTTTAACTAAAGGTTTGGGGCATGAAAAACACATGTTACATTTGACTAGTACATACAACTATAATGACCTTTTTGACCAAATGTTAAGCCAAAGATCTAGTCAAAATGGACAAATGTCCATCAAAATGGCCATGGCATAGTCAAATTAGCCATATTGAATGGATAGGGTTTAGTCAAATTAACCATCATGATTTGACCTTTAGTTAAATGAGCCATGCTCATTTGATGACTTAGCCTACTTGTTAAACTTAGGTTACTTATTTAACCTAACATAACTAGTAGGTTAGGCTAGGCTTAGATTACCTATCTAGTTTAACATGGTTAATATGCTAATAGGCTATTTGTTTAAGTAATAACCTAGTTAGTAACCTAGCTAGGTAGGCTAACCTAGACCTACCTAGTAGGTTACTTAAAATGTAGTTTAAGACTACTAAATAGCTTATAATTAGGTAGTGTAAGCCTTCTAAGTAAATATCCTAAGTGACCTAGGCTTATTAGGTAGACTTATTAACCATGTAGGGTTTAAGGTTTAGGATTTATGGCCTATTAGCTTGGGCTTATCATAGGTATGTAGCTTAAGCCTACTAAGTAAATAACATAGGCCACCTAGGCTTTGTAGGTAGGTACATAACGTAACCTAGGCCTAGGTAGTTTAGGGTAGCCTAAAATAGGCCTACTAGGTAGGTATGTAACCTAACATAAGCTACTTAGGCCACCTACATCCAAACTTAATATTTCATGATTTAGTAATGGAAATTGTGCAAAATTCATTCAATCATAATTCGTATGTTTCGTGCACTAATATCATGTATTGAAAACACATTTGAAGTGCGGATATATTAGAAAGATGCGAAATTTGTGTGACATTCATTTATTCATAGGTTCATATTTGATTCGTCAACACATTTATTCATCTATCAAACATGTTTTCACCGTATGATATTCATGCATAAAATGTACAAACTTATGAATGAATAAGATTTGGAGGGTTTTCATTATTCATTTGTCACATGCTAAATTTGTGATGTAGGCCTACTAGGCAGGTATGTAATTAACTTAAGGTAAACCACCTAGGCTACTAGGTAGGTAGCCTAGCCTAGCCTAATATTAGGTAGGTAGCTTAAGCTTAGACCTACATAATAGGTTAGGCTACTTACCTAACATGCATAGGTTTGATCTATTAATAGGTTAATAGGTATTTATGTAACCTATTAAATAACATATGCATAGGTAGCTTACTAGGTAGGTATAAGCATAGGCTTAATAGGTACCTATCAAGTTTAGTAGACTATAATTTACATGTTATTCAAGTACATGCATTCATTAATAGGTACTTCTTACCTACCTAGGTTAACCTACATATAACCTATTTATTTATGTAAGTAATGTAAAAAAATTCAAGTTCATTTAATGCAACATGTTGAAAAAAAAATCATAGAAGTTGATTATAATATGTTGCTCCAAAATCATGTTCATTATAATATGTTGTACAAGAAAATCACCTTATGGGGTGGTGGTGCAATGGTTAAGGACTTGATCAATGTGGAGGTGAAGAGTTTAAGTCCCACACTTGCAACCTAAGCTACCTTGGCTACTTACATGACCTAATTAAATAGCTTAAGTTGTAAAGCTTATTAAACCACCTATTTTAAGCTACTTGGCTTAACTTAGGGGGCTTGGCTTAGCTTAAATGGCTTGGTTTCACTAATAGAAAAATTTTTAATTTGCGATTGCAATTTGTGATTAAAAAACAATTGCAATCAACTTTGCAACTAAAAATCCTTTAATTACATAAGTAAAGTCACATTGACCTTTAGTCGCAAATGATGACTTAGTGTGATGTTAACACATTTCACATGGATTAAATATATTATCAATGTATACACTTTTATCCTTTAACTAACATATAACATTTGCAACTATTAACCATTGTTTTATAACTAATAAATAACCCTATCACTAATTACCATTTGTTAACATAATAATTTTTTGGGCAAACATTTTTAATTATTGAAATATCATCACAAATTTATAGGTTTCATGGGTTCGTTCCAAATCCGTGCGAATTTGTTATTTCATGGTTTCGTATCATTTACACACAAATGTCATGCATTATTTAAATATGGAAAATAATACAAATAAACACATAACATTTATGTTTAAACAATATGAACATGCATATGACATTTGTGTCTAAATAATGCATACAACATCGACGTTCAAATAGTATAAGTAGATGAATTACATTCATGTTTATTTCATACAAACCTATGAAAAGCAAATTTCACACAACTATTATTACCAAACCATGACTCATGAAATTTGTGATGATTAATTTAGGCCATCCATTATGGATGACCATAAATTTCAACACATATTTTAATCAAATTTTGACATGTGGCAAAACTTGGAATTTTTTAATATATGATTTTATATAATATATAATGACAAAAAATCAATATGGTCCAATTTCAATTACTTAAATGATGACACTTGGACGAAGGAAAATTTGACACATGGCACTTGGAATAAATTTTGATGAAAATTAATTTTTTATTTAAATATTGATTTTAACCATCCATTATGATTATTCAATTTAAATGTATTTATATTGTGACATGTGGCACAATCAAAAGTTGCCACATGGCATAATGATTGAATTTTGGAAATTTTTAAAATAAATAATTATTATATAGGTGGGTAGGTAAGTAAAATTATATGCATAACAAGTACCTACTTATTTAAGATACATACCTACCTAAGCTACTTACTTACTTACCCACCTAGCTACCTAAGTAAGAAGGTAAATAGATAGTTAGGAAGGTAGAAAAAAAGGTAGGTTAAAAAGTAACCATGTAAATACTTTTATTTTATTTTATGTTTTGCTTTTAGGGTTAAGCTTCTTTGAACTCATCACAAATGGCACATGATTTTTAATGTGAAATCCAAATAGAAAGCACCTTTTTTATCTACTTTGGAAAACAACATTAGAAAATAAAACATATGGGTTAAACCTTTTAGTTACATTTTAATTGCAAATTTAATTACAACTAAAAATGATTTTTTCACAAGTTCTGTGCTTGTTTTTAGTTTTGAAAATTATACAACTAAATAGGTAAGAAATAAGTAACTAATTAACTAACTAATTAACTAATAATAAATTATCTACCCACCCACCCACTTACAAAACTACTTACTACATATTATTGTTTAAATATTTTAACAACTTTAGAAATAACATTGATCATTATTCCTTCATGGTTTCCAAGAATTAATTAATTGGTTCATAGTAACAATTCAAAATTAATAATAAATTATTTCAAGAAATAATTATTTTATATCTAATTAATTAATCAATTTTCAGTTTAATCATTTAATTTTTTAATATATCTAATTTTTGGGAAATTATTTCCAAATTAATAATTTCTATTTATTCAATTACTTAAATAGAAACACCATTTTACCTCTAAAAATACATTTTTTAAATTGTTAGTGATCAACAAATTAAATAAAATATATTTAGGTATTAGTTGATTATCTAACAAAATAAATTATTAACTAATTGGTGATTCCTGAATATAAACTATAAATGATTAAATTTCTAATTTATTAACTTAATTAGTAGATATTAAATGAATCTTAATAAACCTCTAACATTAACTAATTAATTTTTATTAGCTATTAACCATAATTCTTGATTAATAAATATTAACTGTCACATAGTTGAAAAAATATCAATAAAATAATAAATAAATTACTACTTTATATTGAAGAAATATTAATTAATTAAAAAATTAAGTATTAGAAAAAATAATAAATTCTGAAATTTACTTTTTTATTAAGCAAAAATTAAATAAATTTTAATTAATCATTAATAGTAACTAGGCAGTTGAATTTGTGAAGAATTTATTATTTATCATTCATTGGCAGACTAAATATTTATTAATTAGCAATCATCAGCTATTAACCATAACTTTTGATTAACTACCTAAATCATATTATTGAGACATTTCAAAACTAATCATATATTTCAGAATGAATTAAATAAGGAATAATTAGATCATTATTATCTGAATAATTATTTAGAATAATTATTTGTTTCATAGTAATTAAGTAAAGAATAATATTTAATAAATCATTGATAAATCATTGGTTAATAAATATTAAATGTAGATTGTTTATTTATAAACTTATTGACTTGTTGATATAAATAAAATATTTTTAATTAACAAACTATTATTTCATTTTCTAATTAATCGATTAATTAATATAAATGATTCATGAATAATGTTTAATTATTGTATCAATTTACAATTTATATATCTAATTAGTCAAAAAAAAGTTTTGAAGTAACTAATAAATAGTAATTTATTATGTAATTAATTGGTATTAGTTTCAATAAAATTATTTAGTTCATACTTTATATTAATTAATGGATTATTTGAAAATAGTATTTGCTAGATAATTAATGCTCGTTTAATACAACAATTATATCATATTAATATAACCTAACTATTATAATTTAATCATACCTTAATAAATATGATATGTTTTTAAATGAACCATATAAAATCAAAATGATTTTTTTTCAATCCAATATGGCCATAATATAATCAAATATATGTTCAATATACTTTGAATACAAATTAAATATCTTAACATACCATGAATAGAAGTCAAATATGCTTAATATACTTTGAGTATAATTTAAATGCTTTTAAATATGTTAAATAAACTTAATAGATGTTTAATATACCTTGAATATAATTTATATAATATACTCTTAATGTGGTCCACAAAACCTTAGTGGACGTTAGTAAATGTATAAACACACCATAATAAGTAACCAAATGACAATTAATTTTACAACTAAATGTGCATAGAAGCCTATTTTTGGATGAAATATCCAAAAAACAGTCAATATGGAAGGATGTGTAATTTAATACTTGGACCATAGTCATAAAAATAGTCATAAAGTTTAAAAGACAATGACTAGTTGTAAAAATGATAAAACAAAGTTGCAAATGATACGTAGTTCCATTGAGTCACATGTAGTTGCAAATTTAATGATTACATATATTTACAAGATTTCTTCTAGTGTTTAGTCTAGGTGGTTAAACTAGGTGGCCTTGCCTAGGTTTAGGACATAGGGTTGGTAGGTAAATAAATAAATTATTTTTTGGCATAAATAATTATTAAATTTGATATTGTAATACAACAGAATAAGGCATTGCTTAGAATCAGACTGTGCTACGAAGCTATTACTACCAAGACCTGCACTCAGCAGATTAGCATTTATACGTGTCTCTTTCCTAGTGCAAATTGCTTTATTGGCTCTGCACTTCAATGCATTTGCATGGATTAGCTGCAAACCTTTCTAGCACTTTACTAACCTCACTTTTATCCCATATGCTTTGGCAAATGTTGTCCTCCTTTCACCTATGTAGCTGGGCCAAAGGGGAAGAAGTATGTTCTTTGGAATATAAAAAATCGTACAGTTAGGGGAGCTTCCATCAATTCATTATCTTTTTGAGTGGATGGGTCAATCGAATTGGCTCATTGAAAGAAAGAAAGATGAGAAGTCAGGATAAAAACAGTACACCGAAAAAAAAAGGAAAAAAGGGGACCAAATTGTCCTCAGAGGAGTTTCACCCCCAGTTTTGTATTTGCCTTACTTGCCCCTTCCCTGCTGGCCTATGTTAATTACGTGGTGGGTAGGGTAAATAGGATAGGTAATTAATTAATATTTTCATATAAATTTTAAATTATATATATTTTTGGTTGTTTCCCAAATCATATTATTGTCATGGTGGTTTAACAAAAAAAACCCAGTAAAATAAACCAACCAAAAAGACCCAATTGAAATGATTAAGTCTAAAACAATTTGTTCAAAATGGCACTTTGGTCAAGTTGGACATGGGGTGAAAAAAAACCATATGGGGTTTTTTTGGACCGAAATTTTCAGTAAAAAAGGTCATGATTTCTTGTAATGGGAATTTATTGAGTACAACATCGCTTCTATAAATGGATCAAAAAAGTGTAAACAATTTTTTAACACACAAAAATGTAGAAAATCTATGACGCACTCCCAAGTCCCTTGTTAGACTCAAAAGGGATCTAACTATGTCAAATTACAGAAGTAGTTTGGGACTTGGAGCCACTCCCAGCTTCCAACACTAAAAGGGGATAGAGGGGGCGTGCTGAAAGCTCCGGGATTAGACTAGGAAGAGGGACAAATTTACTTAATTATCGGTCATGCATCCAAATCCAACTAATAAGTTGGTTAGAACTTATTTTGCAACTTTTTGGTGTTGGGACAAGCCACGGGCAACTTGGACTCACTTGACTCACCACGGCCCGAACTCGGGGGAAGCCACCACCTTCCCCCATATAGTATTCTCTGCGACTCTCCGCCGCACCTACATCCAAATGGCTCTTTTTCCCGGGACTCCCAAAGTGAAGTCCCGAAATTGTCCTAGTTTTGACTCCTGGGACTTCAAACGCTCATAACTTCTCGCTCTGATGTCGGATCAAGACAAGGTCTGAAGCAAAGTTGTAGCTCTCCTCAAGAGCTTCCAATGGTGTGTCGCACTTTGCTTGCAGACACCAGGATTGAGTTGATTCCCGACTTTTAGTGGTCGGGAGTCAAATTGACAATTTGACTCCCGGCCCTTCTTTCGACCATAACTTGTGCTGCAAATGTCCAAATGGCTAATGCAAGGCCATTTTAGACATCTACACTTCAAGACCTTTCCAATGGTATAAGGAACACCTCAAGGCGAGGTGTTTTGACCCCTGTAATCGCGTTCTGAATTTTCAGGAGTCGCAGAAGACTCCCAAGTCCCATTTTCGGGAGTGTGAGTGGTGACCTCACACTTCCCTCAAAGTGGGGTTGCGACAATCTAGGTACCTAGAAATTTCAAGTTCATTATAAAATTCATTCAATTTCATCAACATTAATTTAGATTCAATAACATAACATTTCATATGCAAAAGGTTTGGAGATTCATGTGTTTGAGAAGGAGAATGCAAAAACACAATTAAGAGGTAGGGGTAAACCATGAAGTAGAGGGTGAAGTCCAAGAATGTTGTTGTTCTTGAAGCAAAGTTTAAATCCACCTACAAATTGAATAACACAAAGAAATCTTGCTAGCCAAATTGGGAGTATCAAGAAGTGATGGCATTAATTCAAGCAAAACAAAATGAATGCGTTGTAGGATTGGACATGGTTGATCTAAGAGATTAATTTGAAAGTGCAAGTTGTAAGTGGCAGAAGATTGCAAATGCAATGAATGCAAGTGGGCATTTATCGTTGCTAAGAAATACTATTGCTTACAAAAACAAGTGGGGCGTAATCTATGAAGACTTCAAGTGCACTTTGACTACATGGCTTCAATAGGAAACAACACAAGGTATTAGGATTTGACCCTACAAGAGAAGATGAACCTGAATGTGTTTCATCATTACAATAAAGTAATGTACAAGATGATCGACTCATTCATGGGGGGCTGGCCCATGTTTTGTCTTTTGCATGTTCGTGATTTCATGGCACTAGATGACCATGTGTTTAGAGTTCATTTGTTGTAGCCAAAATCAGATAAAATGGTTTTAGTTAGTTCTCCAAGCTTCATTTAGCATAAGTAGAGAGGATTGTTAGAGTTGTTTACACCACCAGTAGCTATAAAAGAAAATGCCAACAAGGCAATACACACATCTTTAGTAAGAACTGGCACAAGAGAAGCAAATGTAAGCACCAAGATATATAACAAACATTCTTGGCATAAGAGAAGACCTAATTTTGGTAAGGACATTTCAAGATTACATGAATGAGATTGTTAGGGAAAACACTTCACATGATAAGGATTCTGATGCATCAATAAGAATCATCAAACCTCCGCCTATTGTTGGTTGAAGAGTGCTTGGCAACACAAGAATATAAAAAAAATCGTTTGTAACTCTCAACAACATGGTGGAGGCAACTAAGCAAAAGAACAAGCTGTTTGTATCATCCATCAACAAGATCCATACTACCAGCTTGGAAATTGAGGAGTGATGTACACAAACTCAAAAGAAGCTTCAGAAAGAGCAAATTGACTACTTCAAATCTAGAGAAAGTGAATATACTAATTACTTCAAGTCCAAAGATGTTGAAATCAACAACATCTAAAAAAGTGTGGTCCAAGCCATATTTGGATTGATTTAAATAATGGGCATGATGTATTCAAAAGGCAAACCAACAACTAGTCTTGATTTTATTACAGAAGACAAAAACATAGAAGATGATTAAAACAACCATGATTGTAGAAGATATGAACATAAATATTATAGAAGGCAAGAACATAGATCAACAAGTATGAGAATTCATTACCTTAAAGTAGATAATTATTCATCAAAAAATCGTGAGAAGATACATTGTGTTCTTTTTACTTCATGGAAAATAATGTTGTAGCTTCAAGGGTAAAATGTGTTTGTACAATGTTATTATTCAAACCGAGTTTCTTTGTTGTCCTAGATATACTTCAAGCTCATCATGTCATTGTTCACTAGAAGTTTCTCCATCTTTAATTGCTACAACACTATCTTGAGTAATAAAATTTTGAGTAGCTGCATCTTCTTCATCCAACACAATCGAGATCTGCTCCACAACTATTTCACAATGACATATTAGTAGGTTATGCAACAAGCAACAACAAGTGATATAATTGGGAGCAAAATTAATGTGCATTTCTATCTTCCTTTGAAGTTCATGAAATATTTTCTTCAATACGCCAAAAACATTTTCAATAACAAATCGAACTTGCTTGTGTTTTCTATTGTACAACATTTCAAAGAGGTTGTGATTTCCTTCTTTGGGCGGTGTCATCAACCAAGATAGTAAGGGATACCCCTTATCTCCTAAAAGAAAAGGAGAAAAACCTTCCTGACCTTTGTTTGCATTGAATAGCCCTTGATAGTCAGCAAAATAATAAATTGTACACCTTCTAAGAACTTTGGAATCATTGACACTTCGTGGAAGACCCACGAAGATGTTAGTGAATCGTTTTTGGTCATCTACAATTGCTTGACAAACAACATTGTACCTTGTTGTTTTGTTGTAAAATTAATCTTCACATAAAATTCCATCAAGTTTGGAAATAGAAAAATGTGTACCATCAATGGTCCCCTAGATGCTTGGGGGACCACATAGAGTTTTAAAACTAGCTTGCATTACCATCTCCATCTTATTTCCAAATGGCCAAGTGATAAGATTTTTGAATACAACATTGAATGGTATGATGACCTCTTTCAAAATAAGTGAAATAGTCGATTGGCCCACAATAAATAATGCATTACAAATTAATAGATTACAACCTTGTGCAAACTTGTCAAAGGCACAAGCTATTCATACCTCTACTGGGATGGACATCGTGTAATGTGTGTCATGCTTTCAAATCAAAGGCCTCAAACGATTAGCAATCACAAACAAAGTCTGTTTCCTCATTCAGAAGTTTTGGAACCAATGTGCATCATCGTATTTTGTTAAAACAAAGATAGAAAACTAGGTCGTTGACCTCGACTTCACCTCGTGATCAAGCTTTGTGGGCAACAACCCCAAGTTGTGAGTGATTTTATGAAGGAGACATATTGACATAATGATAGTCTCTTTGATATCGGTTGCAATGACAACATTTGGCAAACAACCTAAAAAAAGGAGGCATTTAAATTTGAAAACAAAAACCTTGCAACAACAAGATCAACAAAACAAGAAAACTAACAACATTCTCATTGTCCATGTTCATTGCATTCATTGATGCTTACTATTGTTGCAGAAAGTTACTGCAAAGAATTGACATAAAAAACTAACAAAGATTTGTGAAGTTGAATGCAGACTATAAATGTGAAGACAACGATGAAAACACATTCAATGAAAAGTGCAAAAAAAAACAATTGTAAACATGAAAACAAACGATGAAGATGTGTAATGACCAACAAACCTTAAAATGTGCAAAGTGATGATTTGATGAGAAATGAACAACAAACAATGATTACGACAGAGATGATGACAAAAATGGCATAGAGAATTGATGACATAAAGATGTTGCAAAATGAACCAATGACTTTACCTAATAAATAGTTCAAACTTTAATATTTGTGATTGTCATTCATTCTTGTTATATGTTGGTGGCAAAATAACACTCAATTTTGCTCACCTTTGTAAGGTCCATCCACACTTAAAGATAGGGTGGTCAGTGTTGGAAACCTTAACACATATTTATTTACGCTTAATGGTCAATTGGAGTTGTTTTTAGCTGGGGTGGATTGGAAGGGGGTGGTTTTCCCCCCTTTTTTTCATTCTTTTTCCAAAGGGGGATGGGAGGAGTGTTGAGAGGTTGGGGAGGATTTTTTTATGCTTTGTAAGGGTTTTTTTTCTTGGGTGGCATGGGGAAATAGAAGGTTTGGTTGTTTTAAAAGGGGAGCGGGATGGGTCAAGGCCTTCAAAAATATGCTAAATTATTAGGAAAATAAGTTAAATATTTTCCAAGGGTCAAAAAATCTTTAAATTGAAGACAATTTATGCTCAAAGTCAAATTTTGGTGTAATTTTGTGACACATATGTTTTAAAAAAAAAACCTATTTTGGCTTGGTTCTTCTTGTAAAGTCAACTTTAAACCCATTAATTTTATTTCATGGAAAACATTATTTTAGGATAGAACCTCTTGTGGCAAAACCAATTGTTTCATTTTTGTTGTGATCTTGTGTCCAACATATAAATACATGAAACAATGTTTTTTTTTTCAAAGTGGGAGTGTAAGAATATTTGTTTGCCTTCAAACATGTGAATAGGTAGGGTGTTCTTTGCAAGGGGTATTAGTAGCCTAGGCCAAAATTGGCGATGAACTCTTTTGGGAAGAGAAATTCATGCAACCAATGGGAAGGCCCAAGCATGCATTCAAGGCACCTTGCTTTTATTCCGTTTAAGTTTTTTGGGGAGGGGGAGAGAGGGAGAAGGATTTTTTTTCATTTTTTCTTAGTTCCCAATGTGTTCCCATTATGTTCCCTTCAACTTCTCAATGGGTTTTCATTAGGTTTTCAATATGTTCCTCAAGTTCTCAACATGTTCCCCAACATGTCCTCCACAGCACCTCATTTTTATCCCATATGCTTTGGCAAATGTTGTCCTCCTTTCACTTATACTAGTGTGAACCTGGTGCATAATGCACCCGTCGAGTAATAACTGTCACAGAAAACAAAACCCATTGAAAAAAAAGAAAAAAAAGGTCCGGGCAGTTTAACTAACACAAAAAAC
>Ga0116227_10008041_pt1 | contig 20159 bp, 18 predicted proteins | sample S1TSphgellanicum_FD_89693 | JGI IMG/M metagenome (GOLD analysis project Ga0116227, IMG submission 89693) | Host-associated microbial communities from peat moss isolated from Minnesota, USA - S1T2_Fb - Sphagnum magellanicum MG | ecosystem: Host-associated > Plants > Peat moss > Unclassified...
ATATATATATATATATATATATATATATATATATATAAAGAGAGAGAGAGAGAAAAAAAAAATAGTTTTTTTTCTTTCCTTAGGAAATTTGATTTTATGGAAGTCTGTTCATGTTGATGCAGGAGTCTCAATTACGCAATTATGCTTTTGGTTGCGATGGGCTCTCGATTCTGGAATTCAAGGAAGTTTTTTCCTGCAAGCGTTGTCTCGATTGTGTCTCTGATAATGGTAGTTGGCTACATCCATGAATTGATACGGACATCCCATGACCGATGGAAAATTCCAAGCATGAAAAGTTGACACCTGTGCTTCTGAAGACCATATGGTCAGGTGTACTTATCTCTTCATAGTAATAATTTCTCAATATCTATCTCTGTTTCTCTACTCGTTGTAAAATGAAACTCAAGGTGCTCTTTTCTAGTACCTATACATGAGGGATGCTGAAGAGTTTGCTTAGTACCTATATGCCAAGTTGAAAATTGCATCATCAGTTGTATATAGAAATATGGATATCTGGCAATGTTATATGTGCACACTATTGGATAGTTTGAAATGAAACTACAGCCCAACTTTACAAAATTCTATGTATTCTTCTGCAAGTCCCATTGCTGTGTATGGGGTCCTTAGTTTGATAGGGAGCTATTTGTGCACAGGAATATCTTTTTCTTGACTGAACCAAAGTGGACAGTAGCTTGCTAAAGCATTTGGAAAGTAGCCAAATATGAAGTCACAATGTTTCAGAGGCTTTGCATGTTGCGGTTCTATACAATTTTACTTTGTTGTCAGAAATTTGTGGAACGCTCTTCGAGATGAAAATCTGCTAAGGAAACAAATCTGGCCTACTTTTAAAGTGAGAGACTCCAGAACAATGTAGTTTTCCTTTGGTTTCACACTTGGAGGAATGCTCCCCTAGGCGCAACTATGAACTACAAGTCATTTTTTGGGAACTTTGTGGAAACATGTTCTATTTTAGTTGTTGCTGGTTTGAATTTGCCACAAAAAAGCAGAGCCAGTTCACCACTGAACTGCACTATTTTAAAGTCCGCAGTCATCAAGGAAAGGGAAATACAGTAAAATAATTTTAAAAGAAAAAAAATTTACAAAAATGAAAAAACCAAATCTAATATATTAATTCAGCAAGTTTGTCAGTCAGTTTGTCAATCAGTTAGCCAGTCTATGACAGTGACTCCGAACAAGATGTGTTAGTTACTAACTTTTTTTCAACCCCACCCATACAACTAAAACTGTAGTAGGTGGGAGACTGCTAATAGCAACCCATTTGGACCAATCAAACGTTTTGACTTTGTTTATTAGACTGTTCTAGGGCTCCTCCATGGCTCTCAAAGCTGTCGATTGTTTGAGGGTACCAGTAGTCTCCCCATGGATTCATTGGATTTGACTAATGAACAACATCCAAGATTTCCAGTGCAAGGTCACCTACTGAGCGTTGATGGAGATGCTCTTATTACCACGTGGCCCTCACTTGATTTTTGGCACCTCTGCCTTACCCTTAGTGATTTGTCTTGTGACCAATTTTTGTTACTTTGCAATTTTCTTTTCAAAGGAAAACTTTAAAAGGTGGTTTTTGAATGTAAAATGTGAGTTTTCAGTAAGAATTCGAAACTTTTTTGTGAAATAAAAATTGTATTCGTGCATTATGCACGAGGTTCACACTAGTAAAAAATAAAAATAAAAATAAAATAAAACTTATAATAATGAAGAAAAACCCTACTTGAAAAAAAATGAGGTGTATTTTCTTTCTTCAAACCTCAAACTTGCATCCAAATAAACAAAAATATAAAAGTGAAAAAGAAACACTTTATTTTTATTATACAAAATAATAATAAAAATAAAAAACACATTTAAAAAAAAAAAAGAAGATAAAAGTTTCTAAAAAAAACTAAAACATGAACCAAGTTTAAAGAAACCAGGGGACTTCACAGTGCCCGAAGGTCACGGGTACCCATTAGTACATAATATAAAGTTATTTGGACAAGTAGAAACACGTTGCAATGGTTAACCTCTAATTAAGGATTGGAAAACTTTGAAGCAAAGTGCTTTTGATGTGAAGAATATTTTTGAATTGTGAGGAAAATTTGGTTAACACAACAACATCAAAATATGCACTAAACAAAAAAGTTTTAGCCAAAGGCCCATGGAAGTGGATCCCTCTCATGTTCAAAACAAACTCTTAAATCGTAACCAAAAACTTCTCTATTTACTTACAAGTAGTAAACATACACTTGCCTATTTATCTACCCATGTAACATATTTACCCCAAAAATACGGGTACCATGCCAAATTTCTAAACTTTGATAGGTCTTCTAATCTAGGTATGTTAAGGATTTAGGGTTTAGTGATAACCTTTGCCTCATACTTTACCACGGGTAAAGCCCACATGTGAGGATTTGCCTCAATATAAACCTACCCTACAAACTGACCTCTCCTGTCTAGGCCCTAAACCCTAAAAGGGAAAGGGTGTGTTTTATAGGTACATAACCTATAAAACATACCCTTTCCTTTTTACAAACTTGCTATGTCCTTCTCAACTTCCTTGGTAAAAGCAATGGAGTGGGTGGGTGGGTGGGTAGGTGGACAGATAGATAGATACCCGTCCATCCCCGACTTGATTTCCATTAGGCTAAGATAGTAGTTAGTGTTAATCTCATTTAGTGCTTAATCTCATCTTAAGACTTTTTAAAGTCTGCTCTGTGATTACGCTAATCTGATTTTAGTGATTAATCTGATTTAGTTTGTTCTATGATTTACGCTAATCTCATAAAAAGTTCTTCATGTGATCTTCAATTTAGGTGCTAATTTCAGTTTAGGGAAGTCCATTAGGTTATTGGGTTAGTGTCAATCTCTTTAGTGCTAATCTCATTTAGTCGTTAATCAGATTTAGTCGGCGTTGTGATTACGCTAATCTCATCATCACTCTCAACGCAACATCGAGTGCCCCCCCCGAGTTCTGGACCCTGTCTGTGTGGCTTATACAACACACTGCAAGAAGAAGAAGCAGCAGCAGCAGCAGCAAAGGAAGAAGAGATTGGAGCTATGGCAATGGAAGAAATGGCAGTAATATTATCATCATCGTCATCATCCCTCCTCATCACCATTACCACTCTTGCACTGTGCCTCCTCCTCTTGTCTCCTGCTGCTGTGCAGCAAGCTCATGGAGCTCCTGAGCATGCTCTCATCACCTCCATCCCTGGTTTTGTCGGTCCTTTCCGCTCCAAGCACCATTCAGGGTATGTGACAGTGAATGCAAGTCATGGGAGGTCCTTGTATTATTACTTTGTGGAGTCGGAGTCGAATCCAGCCACAGATCCTGTAGTTCTGTGGCTTAATGGTGGACCTGGTTGCTCCAGCTTCGATGGCTTCATTTATGAGCATGGTACTTACTACTACTACAGAGTTTTCCACTTGCCCACAAACAAATTAAAATAAAATCTGTCTTTGCTATATCTATCCGATTTTTCTATTCTTTTTTTAGGGATTTGAAAAAAATCCCAATAGATTGAAATCCTTGGAGAATGCTTTTTTTTGCCCCCTCCCCCCCAAAACATTGTCAGCATCTGCAAACTGAATTACAAGTTCTATGCCACACTGTTCTTCATCAGGTCCTTTCAATTTTGAACCTGGATTGGGGCCCAATGATCTCCCGACACTCACACCAAACCCATATGCCTGGGCCAAGGTATCAAACCCTAACACTCCCTACTTCATCTAGAAGATATGGTTTTGATCTGCAGGAATAGGGTTTTACCCAATTTGGACTTTGCAGTTTTTCATGGTGAAGTGATGATGCCAACTGAAACTCAGCCGTTTTTGTTTGCAAATCTTTGTTTTAACGCTGATATCCTTCTTTTTGTTTCATGGATGAGAATGTATCTTGTAGGCTGCAAATGTCTTGTATGTTGATTCACCAGCAGGAGTGGGTTTCTCTTACTCAAAGACTCGTGAAGACTATATTACTGGTGATTTGAAGACAGCTTTGGATTCTCATGCCTTTCTCCTGAAGGTATTGAACTCTAAACTCCTTTAATTGTGCCCAGTGCCACTGTTCTAGAGTTTCTAGGGTTTTCCCTCACATCCAGATTGGGAATATTTTCAAGCTGTTTGAATGACAACCATCTTGGGTGGGGGGTTCTTCCATCTCATGGGGTTCTAGTTCAGAATTCCAATCACAAGAGCTTTCTTTGTATGTCTTTGAAGCTTGTATGTGAACTTCGACTTACGTGAATTGCATTTGATACAGAATTGATTGGTGTGATATCATTGAGTGGGCTTGGTTCTTCTGATGGCAGTGGTTTGAAGACTATGCAGAGTTTCTAAGCAATCCATTTTACATTGCTGGGGAATCATATGCTGGCATATATGTCCCGACATTAAGCCGCAATGTTGCAAATGGTAAAATGCTTGCTTTTTCACTTTTCTATGGTCATCTTCTTTGGTGTCCTGTAGATGATGCTCAAATGTTGTTTGATCGATAAGGAAAGTTCATGATCAGAAAAAAAAGAGGCATTCTCATCTTGTTATATCTTCATGATTTTTCACCAGGAATCAGTGCTGGAGTGAAGCCAGTATTGAACTTCAAGGTACAGCTCTTGCTGCATCATGAGTTTTGGACATTACTCATATCATTGTCGAATGCATGTAAGATGTGCTGCTAGGGCTCATGTGTGGATAGTGAACAGGGCTATTTAGTTGGCAATGGATGCACAGACGACAAGTTTGATGGTGACGCAATCATCCCCTTCGTGTATGGCATGGGCCTTATCTCCACTGACATGTTTGAGGTGGGTCATGCCACCTCTACATTTGATCAGGTTTAGGGTTCAGGGATGAGGATATATATATCAGGCAAGTTTGAGTATTGATTTGAAGTGGATTGAACAGAGGAATTTGTGTTTTCACTTGTTCTGCAGAGTGTACAACAGGCTTGCAATGGATCCTATTGGAATGCAACTGGACAAACATGCATAGCAGAATTGCAGAATGTTTATGATGTACTACCTTCTCTTTACTTGCACCACCTCTGTAGGAAGTTGTATCATATTTCTATCATCTTGGGAGTCTCATAAAGTTTGATCTGATGTCTCTTACCTGTTCTACTCCATATAGTGATGATTGAAGTAGAAGAACTTATCTCTTGCACAGTCTGTTGGTTGCTTTAAGGTTGTTTTGTAACCCTGCTGCAATTGCTGGAAATGCAAATGACTGTTCCTTCTGAAGGGTTCAGTGTCTGTTGATCTGAAGATGGATTGGTTGGCAGGATGTACAATATGTGAATATTTATGACATTCTGGAGCCATGTTACTACCCAGATTCGAGGAGTGTTATTGTTCAAAGCAATACAAGGCTTCCCACCAGTTTTCGGAAGCTGGGTGAGAGGCAGGGACCCCAGAGGGTGAGGAGGCGCATGTTTGGTCGAGCATGGCCCCTGCGCTTACCTCTTAGAGAAGGACGTGTCCCATCCTGGCCTCAGCTTGCAAGTGTTCTTCATTCTTCTGAGAATGTGCCATGTATGGTAAGTGCACTTATGCCTGCTATCATCATTCATAGTAATGACAGACAATGCACATTGTCTCTTGAGTGCTAGCCAAGGTCATGACCAAGTCTTCCCATTGCTTCTGGAAATGTGAGAGAAACTCAGGACACAGATTTTTGTATTATGGGTTTTCCTGAATTTTGGGTAGATTATTATATGTTATCCACACCCACAGTTGGGTGCTGTTGAAGCCAGTGGGTAGTCATGACAACACAGCACTGCTATTTGTGATGAAGGTGACAGTCTGACACTTTGTGAGTGATTTTCACAAGGTAATGACTGCATGCATTGTTGTGTTACCTTCAAAGTGTTTGTTGTTGAGGTTTCTCTGCACTCTCATAGATAGTACCCACCCTTTTTCCCCATGCTCATTGGAGAGTGATTAAGGCTTGGAATTCATGCTCACACATGGAATTGGACAGGATGATCGCATTGCCTCGGTTTTCCTCAACAATGCAGATGTCCGAGCTGCTCTTCACGCAGCACCTGTATGTACCTAATAGACTTGCTAAATTCTCTGATATTCGATAGAGGGTCTCTAATAGAGAAATGGGAAAGCCCTTTTCATTCACTGTTTATTTGCATATCCTTTGTAAGTGAAGATGTGACTGTAGAGAGAGCTGGAGTGTATTCTGACACACCCAACAAAATGACCTTGTTTCTTTGTGCAGATATCAGAAATTGGGCCTTGGGATCTCTGCACTGACAACATTATATTTTACCATGATGCTGGTAGCATGATTCCTATTCATCAGAAGCTCACTACTAATGGCTACAGGGTTCTCATTTATAGGTGTGCCGTTCACTTCCATCATATTGACTTTTATATTTCTGTTCAAACTTGTGGACTGGATATAGTAAAATGTTGAAATCTATTTTGTCCAAGGTTGTCAGACACACCTAATTTGACAGTTTCAGAGAGCATTAACAACACTTTTAGCAAATTGGAAAAAAAATGTCTGAAAATAATGAACAGCAGCAGGACCCATCCCCCCTAACTGTTTCAGATTAATCCATCTGTTGTTGATTTGCAAAGTCCTGTGTGAATGTGCAATTTGTTTCGTGAAGAAGTGTACACTGTATGCACAATTGCTTGTTAAATGAATGATTATATCTCTGTACATGCAGTGGTGATCATGATATGTGTGTTCCATACACGGGATCAGAGGCCTGGACACGCTCGCTTGGCTATGCTGTTACTGATAAATGGCACCCTTGGTTTGTGGGCTCTCAGGTTGCTGGGTAAGTATTGACCAGCTTTCTATTTAAAGAGCCAATATTTCTGTGTTCAAGACTATACTTTAGATTGAGGTGTGAGATTGTCCTATGCACTTATATTCTTCACATGTTCTGAAGTCAGTCACATGGGTAGAGATGTAATTGCAGGTGAGGATGCAGGTAACATCACCGATGTTTGACCTGCAGAGCAATGCTATTTGAGTCTCATTGTCACATGTTGGCAGTATCTTCTGAGGCTATAGGTAGAAATCTTCTAATAATGCTAAGATGAACGTCACAGCTGTCTGATGTATTTGTCAATTCACTGCTGCAGGTTTACTGTAGGATATGCCAACAACCTCACCTTTGCAACAATAAAGGTGCAAATCCTCTTTCCTTTCTGAAGACCTTGATTCCTCCCTTTTTGGTGAATTCAACAAGTGTTATAAACTCTTGATTGGCATCAGTGATGTTTTAAGGCTGTTGTCTGTTTGATTCACAGAGAATTTCTCTAGTGTCAGCTCTTTGCATCTATTCTTCATCCATGCTGCCCAATTGTCATCTTGGGGATAGTTTTGCATGGAGAAGCAAATCTAATGCCACATAGTATTGCTCAGATAGTTATGCTATTGTAGGATGTAGAATACCAAGTTGAGGCCTGATTAAACATCTGCAAGGTTGATCTTTCACCATATTGTGGAGATTGAATATCAGTGCAAATCTGTGAACAAATGTGGACTGGGTTGCACTTCAAATGAATTGCCCAACACTTTCTTTATGTTGGGTGGTTTCTTTGGGGACCCTTTTGTTGCTGACATGGTGGGACTGAGGGAATTGGGGATGGACAGGGGTCAGGCCACACTGTGCCAGAGTACAAGCCAGTGGAAGCTCTTGCATTCTTCACGCGCTTCCTTGAAAATAAGCCCTTGTGATCTTCCAGTTGGTGACTGTTCCCCAAACCCTAAACCCTAAACCCTAAGCTGATCATTCCATTCTTCCATTACCAGGATAGCTTGAAAGATTGAAGAAAGTGACCATTTAAATTATATAAGCTCAAGAGGATCATGGGTAGGTAATCCTCAATCATCTGACATCATTAGAGCTCAAGATGATCATGGGTAGGTGATCCATGGTCACCATCAAAAAATTCAGGTACCAGCTATTCACTTGTTGGATTTATTCATCAACTTTTAAATCCTTTTTTTTTTAATCATCTCTTTATCTGTTTCTGGTAGTAAATTTGATTTTTGAGAAAAAAGAAGATCGTGTCTCTGCTACTACACCCATGAAATCATCATCATCTTCATGGTCACGCACACACTTGATATTATTACACTTTGTTTAGATCTATTCAATGCTAACTCTCTTAATCCTTCTTCCATCATCTCAAAATGATGTCTTTTTTTCCCCGTAGTAACACTTCAGTGGTGGAACGGGTATCAGATTTTGTTAATAACCTAGTTCTGGTTATTTCAAAAAAATCTCATGAAAAGAACTGTCTTTTGCTTAGGTGGAAGGGGCCCTGATATAACCTGTTGTTACCCACTTGATCGAGCAATGACGGGATTGGTAAGGAAGCTCGCCTTGACTTCTTGAGTGGAAAGAATGGGCCCCATTCCATTAGTACATTCATCACTAGAGGCTTGACCTTGCGAAAATTCATCACTAGAGGCTTGACCTTGGGGAAATTGTTTAATAATTCCCAATGTGAAAGTACACACTTTCATGGTTTTTCTTTCATGGGGCCATGGTCTTTTGCTTTTTTACACACTACTTTTCTAAAGCAAAATACTTAATTTCTAAAGCAAACAAAAGTAGTGTTTGATAATGGAAATGGTGGACTAAGAGCATCCCCACCAGCGCTCAGTATGGGAGCCTGCAAAAATATTTCTTACGTCCAAGTTTAGTTATTTAACTTTTTGCAGCTGCACTGATGAAACTGAAAGAGGGGCTGCAAATGGGTGGCGATTACTAATAGCAAACCACCTGGACCAATCATTGTGATTGAAGAATAAAAAACAGGGAGTAGCAGTAAGATCGTATTTATTACACTCCTCTCTAGCAGGTGCACAACTTTGCTGCGCTTTTTACCAGCCTCAGCAAACTGAGCAAATATGCAGGAGAAAAACCATTTTCCAGAGCAAAATCGGCATATGTTGACTTTCTTTCATCCGATTGTAATGTGCAGGGTCAACATTAGTAAGCTTCCATTTTCAAGTTGTCAAAAGGCTTAAGATTTAAGACATGTATTCCTTAGGTACAACTTTTTTTTTTTTTTTTATGACCAAAAAAGGAAAGAAGAAGGAAAGCTCAAGACCATACTATATAGTACATAAAGCTTTAGTTGTGGGTTTCATTAATTGACCTAAAAATTAGACTTAGGCTTAGTTGTACATTTTTTCCTTTTTGACCTAAAATAATTTTCAAGAGGTGTTTGCTTGTTGGTAAATTGCATTTCACAACTTGGAGAAAGGATCTAATATGGGGGGGTGTTGAATTAAGCCATTTGTATTCAATCAAGAATTTTTTTTTCCTCCCTAAAAGTTTTTGGGGGAGCGAGCCGGAGGGGTGGGGAGAAAGGGGGGTGGGGGGGGAAGGTAGAGAGTTGACTCTTGGAATTTTCCTTTGACATTTTTAATTAATCCAAATTTAATATGAAAAAATTCAAAATTAAAATTTTGTGCAATTTATCATAATGCCTATACAAGGTTACATGAAATCCTTTACAATTTAGTAGGTGAAAAAACAAAAATTAGGTGTCATAATAGGTAGACCCTAGGGTACCTACCTACACCCCACCCATGGTTTGGAGCAAATCTAGATGCCTAGATTCTAACATCAAGTGACTCCATTGGGAAGAGGACAAAGAGGAATTTTTATTTTTATTTTTTCCTGTAAGGGGTAAATAATTATGAGCATAGGTATCACAATTTAAATATTAAAAAAAGAAAAAAAAAGAAAAAGACAAAACAGGTGATTCTCGTCTTCGTTTCCATCGTAAGTAAGTAAGGGCAGGCCAGGGCAGACTGGGCAGTTATTAAAAATTAAAAAAAACCAAGAGCGTCGTCCAAACTGTAAAGCTCTGTCTTTGTCTCTCTCTCTCTCTTTCTCCTCTTGAGCGCCACCGAATTTCGTCCCAAATTTCGTCCCTTGTTTCCTTCGCCTTCCTCCCTTCCCTTCCCTGCGACCGACCCACGAAACGCACGCGCTTGCGATTCCGAGGACGCAAGCACTGTCGCGAGCGTCTCGTCATCTCTTTCCAATTTCTTTCCCCTTGCATTCTATCCCTCTTCATTTTTTGTATCCACCCACACTCCGTGTTTCATTGACAATCTAGCGCAAGTGGCACCCAATTTGGTGCCTTGATGATCCCGATCTCGTCCCCTCTTTTGGTTCTTCTCCTTTTTTGGTCACAAGTTTTGCACCTTGTGCTTCTTCTTCTTCTTCTTCGTCTTGCACCTTCTTTTCCCCTCCCCTATCGCTCTTCTTCTCTCTAAGCGACAGAGACAGAGACAGAGACAGAGACAGAGAGTGGCAGACACAGTTTTTTTTTTGTTGGTCGCTCGTGGTGTGGAGAATTGGAGTTTCTGGAGGAATTCGGAGGTTTTGTGGAGAGGGCAAGAACGTGGTTTGTGAACAAAAAGGCATGGCAAGTGGCTGCGGGTCTGCGAAAGTTGTGGTAATAGCGGAATTGAGTTTTCTTCTTGCTTCTTGTTGTTGCCAAGGGTGTCGTTGTTGTTGTTGTGGCGGTGGTGATAGAGAGTGAAGAAAGGGGGGCCCGTTTGGAAAGGCATTCATATTCTTCTTATTACTGATTTTTTGCAACAAGAAGAAGAAGAAGAAGAAGAAGAAGAAGGAGCTGTTCGCTCCTGTTTTGGAGCAGCACAGCAGAGATAGGAAAGAGATCTATCTATCTATCTGCAGGAGGTTGATGGAAAATTAGGAGAAAGCTGGGGAAGGCGGCAGGTGGAGAATCAGGATGAGGGGAGGAGAAGACGTGATAAACAAGGTGTTGCCAGACGAGGCGGTGATGGAGATCATGGGAAGAGTGGGAGCAAACCGAGCTGCTTGTGCGCTGGTTTGTCACAGATGGCGCAGGCTGGAGAGTGCAAGCAGGCAGACGATTACACTGGGAGCGACAGGACACCCGGACAAGTGCTTGGCCAAAATAGTACAAAGATACACAGATCTGCGACAAGTCTGTGTGGATGAGAAGCTCAAAGTGCCAATGCAGCACCACCACCACCCCAGGCTTGCTCCTCGCCAATGTCTCATCCGACGCCCTCTTGTAAGTACACGAAAATCCTAACAAAAACCGCTACTGCATTCATTTCTGGTGTTTGAGAAAAAAGACCTGCCCTTAGAAACAACTCCAAATCGGAAGCACAAGAAGAAGAAGAAGCTCATCAACATCAATCACTGATAACTTCAGTCGCAATAAATGGCTCCAAAATTCTTTTGTTTTGATTCCGGAGAGGAGTTGTTTTTCCTTCCTTGAAGGTTTTTAGGGTTTCTTGTAATACCTTAGTATATGTTTCTCAATTTCGAAGCTTGTCAAGCTATTCCTGTTTCTGAACTGTATGTATATACGAATGTATAATATAGTAGCACATTTCACAATTTGCTCAAGTAAAAGTGGACATGCTTTCCATGGTATATATGGGGGGTGGCACAATATCTTTGGATGTCGAAACAGTGAAAACATATCCAAGCAGTAACTGGAAGGGATAAAGGGTATTGGCTCTAAAGACGCTTTTCTATAATGAGAGAGAAAGCAGCAATGTGATGTGCTTTTATGTGCCAGGGAAGAATCATAGATGTTGTGTTATATTCAAGATATGGAATTGTTGCCAAAAAAATTCAATGGTGGTAGTAATTGGTAGTAAGTGTGAAGTTGTTAGTCACTCTGTGGGAAGAATGAAAGATGCAAATTCTATTTTTTAATATGGAGGATGGGAAAGGATGAAGGCACCACATCAGCAAGGAAACGAAGGCGGCGAAGTGCAATCGTATTGGGCAGTGAAACAGAAGGACTGGATTTAGGACTCAACAGTTTATGGGATACAGGTTTCTCAGACACAGGATTGCAAGTTCTGGCAGAGGGTTGCCCCCGGTTGGAGAAACTGTGCCTCATTTGGTGTTCCGCCATCTCAAGCTGTGGCCTTGTCACCCTTGTGCAAGCTTGCAGTGGCTTGAGAGTTCTTGATATGCAGGTAGGTGCTTCTCCCTCCCATGTATGTCTACCCTGCAGATTCCTAAGAACCACTTTTGGGAGATCTTGCCATTGAAATCCCAAAGAATGTTTTTCAGTGTTCTCAAGTGTCCAAGTTGTAACAGAGCACTCCTCAACCAACTGTCATCATGAATGGCAGGGATGTTGTTTGTGTGTTCTACCTTGTTCTTCTGTCTACCCTGACTCATAATCGTACTGTGTTGGTCAATGGATATATTTGTGGACTGTTGTAAAAGCAATGCACATGGGATATCTGATGGGAAATGTGGGCATGGAATTTGTAGGGCTGTTATGTGGGTGACTGTGGATTACGAGCAGTTGGAGAGTCATCAAAACATTTGGAAGAGCTCAATCTAAAGTTCTGTGAAGGTTTAGGTGATGAAGGAATAGTTGCAGTTGCAGAAGGGTGTGGCAAAACTCTGAAATCACTTGGAATTGCATCATGTGCAAGGGTGACAGATGTTGCCTTACAATCAGTAGGGGCAAACTGTCAAATTCTTGAAAAACTATATTTGGAGTCTGAGAGTATCCGCACAGCTGGTGTTACGGCCATTGCTGAAGGCTGCCCTAGATTAAATTCACTCCAATTGAAGTGCATAAATGTCACTGATGAGGCCTTGCTTGTTGTGGGCCAATCCTGCCTTTCTTTGGAGACAATGGCCTTATTCAGCTTTCAGAAATTTACTGAGAGGTAACTAGTCTCTCCACTTGTCATGTTATTATGCAGCAAAAAGCAACACAGATCCCACCATAGTGCACAGAAGGTGTTGTGGATGCAGATGCACCATGGTTCCTTGTATAGCATCCTTTGTCCTGCTCTATCCAGCTTGTTGTAATTCCACATAAATTAGGTCCTTGCTGCCATCCTACTACAATGTGTTGAAATTAAAAGGACATAAACCCTGCTATTTTGACATCTCCACTTGTGGAATTCTGGTGCAGTGGGTTGGTGGCTATAGGTGGGGGATGCAAACGGCTGAGAGCAGTGACACTGAGCGATTCATATTATGTTAGTGACCGCAGTTTGGCAGCTATAGCAAGTGGCTGCCCTGAGCTTACAGTGCTGGAAATCAATGGGTGCCATAATATTGGTACTGCTGGCCTCCAAGCCATTGGCCGTTCTTGTCGGTAAGCAAAAAATTGAGGTCCTTGAGTATTGGCATAAGTTCAATCATGCAAGCAGAATGTGGGCATCAAGTCACAAAACTGGAAGACATCCTAAAGGCATCCAGGCATCCACGTTAAATAAATGTGCAATGTGATGTTGACATTCCGATTGAGATCGACAATGGGCTACTTGTTGAAATGATTTTCAAGATCCTTAGTTCCCTATTGTTTCTCCTATTGATATTGTGAAAGCACCCACTGAGGTTCTCAAAGTCTGCAGAACCCACAGTTCTTATTCATGTTCAAAGCTCCCATTCCTGCTGGTAGAGATCTCAGTGATTTCCTGAAGCTTTCATAGCTCTGTAGAGTTATTTCTGACAGGAAATGGGCTTGCTATTTCATTCGGGTTTGCAGGAAACTGGTAGAGCTTGTTGTGAAATACTGCCAAAAGATTGGAGATGAAGGGCTTGTCGAAGTAGGTGCTGGCTGTCCTCTCCTCCGGGCCCTGCACTTGGTGGACTGCGCAGGGATCGGCGACGTAGGTGTGGGTAGCATAGCCCTTGGCTGTCCCCTTCTCCGTCGGCTCCACGTGCGCCGCTGTTATAAGGCAACTCTTTTACCTCCCTTATTTCTTCCCTTTTGTGACCCTGTTCTCTTGCAAGGGGCTGGAGAATGCAAGGTCCTCAAACTAGGGAGGGGGAGATAATTATCTTGTACCTGAATGAGAATGTGTTCTCTACACCCTCTGGGCACTGAGGGCCTGACCTGGTTACTGCTGTACTGTGTGGACCCACTGGGGTAAGTCAAGCTATGCTTCCTTTCATATAACAAACTAACTTCTGTCATTCACTTACACTATCTCCTCTTTTGTGCAGGTTGGAGACAAGGGTATAGTGGCAATTGGTACACACTGCAAACAGATGATAGACCTCAGTCTCCGTTTCTGTGACAGGTTTACATCCTCTAATTAATTGTGCTTTGATTCCATGATACTCTGGAACTCTTGTGATTCTTTAGGCAACCTCCAGTCTTAAAAGTTGTCTTGACCTGAACACTGACTTAGCCTGAACAGGTGGATTGATATATTGAGTGGCTTTAGATGTCTATGTTAGTCATACTTAAGAAGAAATGGAGATTCAGTTTGGGATCTCAGGAGGGACCAAATAATGTGAAATGATTGTGTACTTCATAACAAGGGCGAGTATCATGATTTTACACCACTGTTTTACAGGATAGGAGATGATGCACTTATAGCAGTAGGGCAAGTGTGTCACCAACTGAAGCAGATCAATGTGAGTGGGTGTCATCGGGTGGGAGACAGTGGCCTTTCTGCCATAGCACAAGGATGTCCTCTTCTCCTTCACTTGGACGTCAGTGTCTGTCAGGTTAGTTGCCTGAGATTCAGTAGCATTTTCTGGGCTAAAGTTGGAGCAAATCAGCAAAGCAAAAACTTACACATCCTAAATTGATCTCTAAATCTCTTTGGTTTCATTTCTACTGCAATTCAACCTCAAAATCCTCTGATGACTTCAGCTGTAGGAAAATTCCTGTTTAATTCTATTTGGGAGTCCATTGAGCCATTAGAGAGCCTTCGTAACCTTACGACAATAATCATCCATACTATTAGGACTATCTAGCTTTGGCTTTATCTTCAGAGTGGGAGGTTGCAGGATTAGGTAGCAGGTCAAGTTCTCTAGTGTTACTGGTCAAGTCCTCTAGTACAAGTGGTCAAAAGTTCTCACCAAAAGTCCTTCTGAGCCAGTGATGAAGTTATTTTTAGCTGAAGACCCATTTGAGAACTAGTCTTCAATAAAATACTTATCCTATCTTTTTGCCATCAGAGTTAGACCTCTTTACGTGGATGCTTCATCAGTAAATAAACAGTGCAGTAGATAAACTGTGCAGACTTCTAGAGATCTGGGACTGAAGTTCAGTTTAAATAATGAGTGCAGAATGTGGGAGATATGGGACTGGTGGCACTTGGGAAGGGATGTCCATTGCTGAAGGAAGTGGTGCTATCACATTGTCGGCGAATCACAGATGTAGGGTTAAGCCTATTGGTGAACAAGTGTAAGAAGCTGGAGTCATGTCACATGGTGTATTGTCCAGGTGTAACAGCAGTGGGAGTGGCCACTGTCATCACCTCTTGCAATGCCCTCAAGAAGGTCCTAGTTGAGAAATGGAAAGTAACACCCAGGACTCGACGACGTGCATCAGCTATTCTCATGGAATTTTGCATGGATCTTTAGAATTTACACAGTACTGAATAAGAGGGTTTGTTGTATCTTCAGCTATGAAATTATCAAAAGATAATTGTAGATATTCAATGCAAGTGGGTATGTGCCATGCACAATGACAGCTCCCTACACTCTTGTGTATGTAGGGAGCTACCGCCTTCACAGGGAAGGGAATTTTTCAGTGTCGTAGGGTCAGTGATGAAACATGCAGGTGAGGATGACCTTGATCAAGCAGCTGCCATCCTCAAACGTACTTTTGGTTGTTTTTGCCACATCCAGTGTTTTTTTGAACCTGAAGCCTAAATTGATTGTACAATTTGCAGGGGTTTCTACCCTTTCACATCCTGCAGACAAGGTTCAGACAAATATCAGATTCATATATCTCTGCAAGTTTTTATGATACTTGGTAGTTCCTATATGATGGAACTTGCGAATATATGAAGTACTGCAGGGTACACCAGCAAACTAATAAAGCAGAAAGGTCAGTACCGCTGTGCCGGCTTCCTGCACAACAGTGTCCTTTCTTTTTCCAGTTACATTCCCCAGTTGGAACTGTTTGAAACAAAGTTTCATCTTTGGAAAACAGATGCTGGGCAAAAAATGGTCTTGAAGTATGACTAAGGCATGATTGGCTTGTACATGGTGCAGTTTGTTTTGGAGTTTCTGTTGTGCTGTAGTTCTAACAAGTTTGATGCAGGAGTTCAACCGGTGGTCAAAATTTGAGGCATGTGTGCTCCATCAAAGCCTTTCCATGTTATGAAAATTTGTGCTACTCTTAAGTGCCAACTACTGTAACTGTTTTCAGACCAATCTGGAGGCCTGGGTATGATATCCCAAAATGCTCACCAGCAGGAGGATTACAAAAAGCAAGAGTTTTACAGAGTTTGAAAGATGAAAAGGTTGCTCTCCACTTTGCCCAAAAATGTACATACACTTGTTGTCAGCACAGAGCATTTGTGAGCATATATCTATGTTAAAAGTACACCCATCATTTTATTCAGCGACACTCAAAATTGGAAACCTTTGCAGACGGTGTATTTCTGTAAGAGCTGATTTCTTAATTGAATAGAAAAAAGATTAAAAAATTGAAAATTCCTTTCTAGCTTTTGAAGAAACAAAAACCTCCCCCTCACCAAACCTGGGCCTCATAGGTGGATTCTATCTGTAGCTGGCAGGGATAACTGACAATTTGGGTTGTGTGAAAGATATTCAGATCACTCTGTTTTGAGGAAGGCCCTACTACTACACTGCAATGTCTGCTCGGAGTTCTAAAGACATTCCCATGAAGCCATAAGGATGCCAGCCAGAGAATTTGGGGCATCTTGGCATCCACCGCCATTTCTTCTTCGTGGGTTGGTACATCAAAACATCTGGAATCTCATGAGCAATAAAACAAATGGCATCATTGTAACCAACACACTGAAACTCGCATACATTTTCGAAAAAAGAGTGAGAAAGGTGTTTAGGTGCTTGAGCAATCTGGGTGCAAGCCATAGTAGAAAGTTCAAGGTCCCAAATCTGAGGCCAACTTCCTGAGTATCCTGCTGTTTCTGTCACCAACAAGACTTTGCCTTGGCATTCAACAAGATGCACATCTGAGTTCATGACATGCTCGGGGAGCTGTAATCTGACACCTTTCCATGAGCCATGGTTGATGTCATAGATCCATATCTGATCTGCCTTGCCACACCATCCATACAGGAAGCCATCACACCAGACCGAGTGCAATGGGAAGAGACGACCTGGGGGCAGCTCTCCAGAAATTTGCCATGTCTCAGTGATTGAATCATAGACTTGAGTAATGAGGCAATACGCATCAAGTTGCTGCCCGTCAAGCTTCTCTGTTACTCCTGTTACTATGACCTTGTATGCATGTGTTGTTTGGTCAACTGCCATTGCCAACAGGAACAACATTTGGATGCTCTTGGAAAGCGGGATCAACCTCCATGCTTTTGTGAGTGGATTACACACAACTAGCAAATCTTCATTCTCACCATCTTTTTGTGGCACATAGCATAGGAGGCCTTGGGATGTCACCATCTGATCACCTTCTTTGAAAGGTAGCGAGTTCATGGTCATGGGGAACCATTTCTCCGATTTGGGGCAAAATGTGTAGCATCCTTTTGTGAGCACCCCATGCTCCCCCTTTTCAAACACAGCTAAGAGTGAAGGCTTTTGTGGAACTTTGGTGCAAATCTCCAGGAAAGTCTGGGTGGTGAGCAGACTGCTCCATCTCTTACAGACAGGCCGCATACAAAGAAGGTTTGGAAGAGGCAAACATGCCAAGATTCGGTCCAACAGATGCTCAGGCAGTAAGCTCCATAGTGCTTCATCCATATCTGTTGTTCTAAAGCTTCCTTCCTCCATGTGTTTTGTCTTTTTCTGCTTTGATCCTGCCATTCAGAAATACAAAGAGATTGCTTTAGAATTTTCTGTTTCTCCAAAACCATTATATCTCTTTCATATATGACCCCATTCATTGGTACAGAAAACATGTTCCTTTCTTCACTCAATCTCCTCTAATTTCTCAATTTTTCGATGCAATGTTTACTCGACTGCACAAAAAAGCACTACACATAATTGCCACATCTACAAATCAAATGTTGACTGCCTACTTTCTTGGTCCCCATTTTGGTGATCCGTAGCATTTTCTCTTTCACAACTTTCAGATCTCAAGATCCGTTTTAGTGACACAATACTCAAATATTGCAATGGAAAGTCTCACTGTTGCAGCATCCCAATATTTACAGCTTGGCTTTAATACATGAGGTCAGATAACCAGCCCCAAAAAATAAAATTTAATAAAAATAAAATGTGCAGATCAGATCTCTAGATCTGAAAGGAAACGGGTCCATAAAAACACAGGTGGGTTTTCTGCCTTTCTGATTCACCATGATTTTTCAGTCTGTCCATGAGCTCTAATGTACTCCCATAATTTCTAAAGCTATTTATTCCCTTGAAATAAAATTGTTATTACGATGAGAAAAAAGGGGTAAGTATGACTTTCTATAGTAAAGCACAATTCAGGTAAACCCACAGAGATGGACATGGTTTGTAGCGTTCTTGAAATTCTGTTTCTTTGAAACACAAAGAAGGTCCAAAAATATTGAAGCCTGAAATAATTCTTCTTGTTGAAAGGAGGAGGGCTTGCAAGTAGAGCCTAGCGAACGCTGAACCATTGAACCAAGAGCTGGGAAAAAAACTTGCTGGAGACAACTTTTGTGAGCTTGTTTGTAAAGGGGGATAAAAAGAAAAAGACCAAAAAATAGAAGCTTGACAGGAAGGAAGAAGCACATGGAAAGAGGCACCTTTCAACAACAGAAAATGATCTTGAGCTCAATGCAAACTCTTGAAAGCAGGCATACCTCCAAGAAAGAGAATCAAAGTTTGTAAATCAAAAAATAAAATAATAAAATAAAATCATCATCATCATCATCATCATCATCATCTTCTGGATTCAAAAACTCTCACAAACAAAGTGCAATCCTCAAAACACACAGCTTTAAAACAAAGAAACCTGAAAACAAAAACCAAAAACCCCCTTCTTAAAAAAAAATCGGCAATCTCAAACAATTTACAAGTGAGAGTTCAAGATGAGATCGTTCACACAAACCCAAAAAGAGGACAGTTAATGCAAGTTCGAACCAAAATGGTGCACAGATGAGTTGCAGATGAGCTAGTCTTCAATAGTGTTGTTCAAAGCTTTGGGGGGAAAAAAACCTCGAGAAAAGAGCATGCGAGGTGCGCGTTGCTTTGTATGTTGTTGATGAGAAAGGAATTTTTTCTCTGACCATACAGCAGTGGCAATGCAGGAGTAGTCAAGAAAGCCCAGTTGCTTGCTCTCCAGCACCCCAATCAACTTCCTTTCTGTCATTTCCACCAGCATCGGCACTGTATACTCCTCCATCATTTTCACCAGCTCCCCTCTGCCCAACAATTCATCAAGGTTCTTGCTTGCCTTCCTCATCATCCTCTCATCATACCATCTCTCCATTTCTCACCTTCCCTTCCCTTCCCTTCCCTTCCCTTCCCTTCTTCTTCCCCTCACTCCTAAATCACTAAATGAATAACAGATTGCATTCTGGAGACAAACCCACAAGCTTGTCAATCACCATTTGAGAGCCCCCATTTTCCCTCCCAGTTTTACAAGAAACCCTTGAAGCACTCCTGCGAATCTCAAGCTTTTGTGCCTCAGGTGAGAACCAGAATTTGTTGAGCTCAGATACTTCGGCAGTTGCTGACTCACTGGAGAGAGCGAGAGAGAGAGAAGGAGAGATGGCCTCACAACATAAGACCAGAGCTTATATACAATCATCATCATCTTGAGGCCCGGGATTGGGGGGGTGGGAAGGGGGGGGTCAGACAAGTGCCTCATCAACATCACCAGGGGGGAGGGAGAGTTGCAATCCTTTTTTGTTCCATATGTTTGTTGTCCTTTTCTCTACAACTTGATCAGCTTCCAGAAACTGAAAGAAGACCGGCTGATTCTTGTTCTACATTGCAAGGAGGGTCAAGAAGAAAAGGCTTGGTGACACTTGGAGGTTTCAACAAGAAAAAGCTTCTTTGCCTTTTTTCCTTGACAGGGAAGATCAAAACTTTTGTCGTCTTGTATCATCATATAACCTGCTGCAACAGCAGCAGCCACTCCACTATAGCCTCTTGAAAAGAATTGTTCTTTTTCTTTCTTCTTCTTCTTCTTCTTCTTCTTCTTCTCATCTACTACTTCTTCCTCTCAAATCCACAAAAGAAACCAAACCAGACAAAACCCAGAAAAAACAAAACAAAAAGAGAGAGAAAAAAAAAAAAAAAAAAC
>Ga0116227_10008042_pt1 | contig 20155 bp, 11 predicted proteins | sample S1TSphgellanicum_FD_89693 | JGI IMG/M metagenome (GOLD analysis project Ga0116227, IMG submission 89693) | Host-associated microbial communities from peat moss isolated from Minnesota, USA - S1T2_Fb - Sphagnum magellanicum MG | ecosystem: Host-associated > Plants > Peat moss > Unclassified...
AAAAAATAAAATTTTTTTATTAATTTTAAAATTAAAGTTTTATGAAAATAAAAAAATATTGGTGGTTTGAAAAAAAAAAAAAAAAAAAAAAAAAAAAAAGACATAAGTAGTGAAAATGCTTTCTATCATTTATAGAAAGGATATTGAAACAAATCATCAAATGATATTTTACAAAAAGTTCATTATCACTCTTTGTAACTAACAAAGAAATAAAACCATTGATAAAGTTGAGAGGTTGTTGTAAATAAAAAATACACATGAATACATCAACAAGAACATGAAGTCTTAATGGAATGGCATGCATAGAGTGTACATTAATGTTGGGCGGTTATTCTATTACTTGGAAAATTGCCAAAACTAGTTGTATATAAAATCCTACATGGAAATAATTTGTTTTTTTTTTTTTTTAAAAGGTTCTCATCTAGAAAAATTGTGTGGTTTTAAATGCTTCAAAATTTCATAATTGCCAATTCCTTGCATAAATGGTTATCTATTCATATATTATAATTGGTTAGATACACAAGATCCAAATATGGGATGTATGGGGAAAAAATCATCAAAATATATAAAATCTGCATAAAACCCCCAAAAACTCAATAAATTTGTTTTTGGACCTTGCCCACCATTCTATCCTACAAATGAAGTTATTGAGAGTTGGTATGTTGAATGTTTCCAACTCCTTGAATTGTTGATTATTAATGATTTTCAACTTGTGCAATTAATGCACATATTATTGGAGGGGTCTATTGAACATCCAATTTAATAACCACCAAACATTTGCATATATTTTGAAAAATGTTCATAAGTATGGTATCTAAGTGGTGAAAGCACATTGGAGTGGACCATAATGGGTAGTTGAAAGTTCATTTTGAAAATCCATATCTAGTGTATTTCAACCCCAACGATGCATCCATTTTTTAAAATATATATATTAAAGTTTTTTTTCCCATTTCCAAGTTCAAACCATCTTAATTTAAGCCTTTTTTAACACATATATTAAATACTAGTCTATAATAATGTAATTTAGATCTTTAAATGGATTGTATAACATTTCAATTATTTATTTGATTATAAGTTTTTTATTTTAAATCTTAAATGAAAGAGAGGATTGTTTCTAGCTTGATTCTTTATTTTGAGATGTTATGCTACTTCAAACTGTAGTGGTCCAAAGTTGTAAGCATGTTCTCCAAGTCCACTAAAACCAAAAATTTCATAACCATATTTTTTTGGATTTTGACCTTCGATGTACTTTACATTGCAACATCCACCTTTAAATGAATATTAATATTTTTAATGTATTTATTATAGAGTTGGGAATATGAAATATAAATTTTAATTTCTCATCTAATTTTTGTTAAATTTTTCAAATGCATATGAATTGTATATAACAAGATTTTACTAACCCAAAAAATTTGCCATTGTGACTTCCATGAATGTCCGTTGGAATGTGTTTTCACCCTAATCTAGTTACCCTAGGGTGAGTGCAAGTTATAATGGTTCATTTTAGGCATATGTGGGATTCCCAAGAGTCCTTAACATGTTTTTATATATTATCCATATGGATATGGTTTTAAATTTTTAAATTTCATTAATGTAATCTTTGACTACTAAAATTTGATTCAAATATGAAACCTTTTAAAACTACGTGAAAACCTATATTGAGAAATATAGTATGGTGAAATCACTTTGGAAGTATTAAAAGAAAACCCCATAAAGTCCATAAGAATAAAACCCCATTTAGATATTTCAATTATGTACCCATTGGGCATAATTTTTTTGACAAACACAAAAAAATTCATTTCAAAAGGACTTTCTAAAATAAGGTTCAATTTTGACCTTTCAAAAGTTCATAACTACCACTTGGTTAAGGTTTTTCAAAAAATGATTTCACACTTAGCTTTATCATTTCATTCTTCAACTAATTCTTAGTCCCTATAAATAATTTGGAATGAAATTCAATATGAATTTTTTAATTTTTTAATAATCCAACCAATTGATTAGTTCAAATTTTTTACTTCAAAAATACATTATTGATAATGCATGCATTATTTTCAAAAAATAATTGTGCAAACATCTTCATAATCAAATTGTGAGTCTAAAATGAGTCATCATTTAATGTATTTAAGGTTGAATTATTCACCATAAGCATTTAAACACAAAGCACCTTGTAAAAATTGCCTCTATGACACCAAAAGTGAATCACTATAGCTTGCATTCACCCCTTAAAAGTTATTGTGTTGAAAATAACATGGGAATTTTTCAAAATTGAAATGGGAATAATAAGCACATATATAATTTGAAAAGGAAAGACATATATGTAATAAAATGCAATACAATGTTGAAATTGAATACATTTTAATGTTGGCTAAAATTTTAATGGGACCTAAAATGGTTACTTGTAAAGTTTTACACAACATTCACAAACTACACTTTCCATTGTTTCACCAAAATGAATTATAAAAAAACTATTAAAAAAAAAAACTATAGTCAATTTTTAATTCTTTTAATTTTTGTTATGGGTGAAAATCCTTTAAGGTGTACCACACAAGATGAAAAGGGCCTAGTTTTTACTACAATCCTTTTTTATTCTATATTTTGATCCCCATAAAAAATAATGAATCAAAAGTTGTCAAAATTTTCAAACGGACTATATTTTAGACCATTACAATTATAGATTCCATCATAATCATCCATAAATGTGTCTTTACATGGTAAAAAATGACTAGGTAAAAAAAATAGAAAATGGTGACACTATGACAAGATTTTGGTACACCTTAAAAAATTTGGACCCTTCTTAAAGAAATAAGATAACAAGTTAAATTATATAAATACTAACCATGGATGAAAAACATATCTCCATTAAGAAAATTTCAAATTATGGAAAATCCATGTCAAGTTCAATATAAGGTCACAAGATCTAACTAAAACCTGTTAGTAGGTGCTAAGAAAGGCAAATATGGAACAATTGAAAGTGAAAGAAATCAAAGGGAGGCAATCTATGGAACATTTACTTGAGTAAACTAGTCGACAATTTAGAATATTGATATTTCTCCTATGAGATTAAGGGAACCAAAAGGAAAGAGGGTCAAGTTTCGACTATTTGCAATAATTACTTAAAAGGATCTTGAATCAATTGCAAAGGTGCATACTTTAAAATCATAATATATGGACAAAAAGGTATGATGGGATATCAAACATTAAATGAAGTGAACAAAGTTGGTCAAACACATTGGAAAAAAGAATTGAAAAGTTTGATATATTGTTTTAATGTATATGTGTGTGTGTAAATGAACAAAAATTAGAAATGATGGAAGGGATCGAAGAAAAAGAATTAAAAAAAGGTTTCAAGTAAGATGGAAAGCACAAGGACACTAAAAATGAGGGAAGTAAAATGAATCATATTACATTAGGTTGGGAGTATTGTGAAGGAATTAAAAATTGCATGTGAAAGAGAACCCATTGACTAAAGAAAAGGAAACATGGAAGAAAAAACACAATAACGGGAGAAAAAGTAGAATTTACAAGTATATGAATATGAAAATAATAAGATGGTTCCAAAACAACAACCTAAGTACCAAGGGATAGATAAGGATAACGAAAGGAAGCTAAGTAAAAGCAATGTTTTTATTTAGTGGCCTTAAAGTGAAGACCAAAAGGATAGGAAATGTTCATAAAAGTTCTCAATTTCCTTGTATTAAGGTATCTTTCAAGAAAGGTCCTTTATTATAATTAATTAAAATAAATTATAAAGGTTCAAGGATAGATAAAAGTAAAATAAAATGGGATATGTTTAAAGGAGATTGTGAAAGGATGAATTGGATAAAAGGGAAGCTTAGGAGGGAAAAAATTGATGCAAAGGAGAATTTTTTTTCATTTTGTCATAATTCAACTCAAATTCAAGAAAAAAATCTAAGCTTCAAAACTAAAACTAAGGGAACAAGAATGGTTAAAGGGAAGTTATCATGTGTAATAATTAAAAATGAACCTTTGGGATAAAACAATATCTTTATTATGCTATGGGTATGAAAATGAAGGAGGAGGCTAGGAAGGTGAAAATAAATGCTTTGAAAACAAAATGATGATTCAAAAGAAATATCATGCATAATTGATCATAATAATCCATCCACACATTCAAAAGCAACAAATAAAAGGACCTCATGTTTGTTTAACTTAACAATCATGTGAATGGGTAAAAGCATGTTAAAGTAGGCTAGTTTGTGATCCTTATTTTTTGGGTGAAAATGCCATAAAATAAATCTTATTATAGAAAAATTTGAATGTTCTTTTTGGTTTAATGATCAATATGAAGATGTTATTATCATAATAATGAATTTTGAGAATAGTAGGGAATCAATTTGCTTATCATGAAAAAAAAGGAAACTAATAGAGGTTGGAAATATTGAAAAAATAAGGGCTAAATTATTCATATGATACCAAAGGCAACAACTATAAAAAGTTAAAAAGGTCTTGTACAATTATTTTGGCTGAACATTTAATATGAAAATAATTTTTTAAGATGATGTAGTATTGATAGGAAATCAATATAGATACAATTTACAATAAGTTTCATGAGAATTGGGAAACCAATTGAGAAAAACCTAAATAAGGTGATTGTCCCATGTGGTGTCACTTACAAAATTATAGCAAGTAAAAATCAAAATATTCCACATTTGGAATGGTTAAAGCTAAATTAAAGATCTATCCAATCCTCAAGTTAAATTGATGCTAGCCTTAAATTTGTAAAAAATAAAATATTGCATGTCTACACCTAGTGTGATTTCACTAACAAAAATTCTTGTGTGGAATTTGATGTTACAAAGTTTGTAAAATGCTAGTGTTGGTATTGCATTATCATTTTAAGTGATAAAATAACATTCCATGTTTCAATAATTTAATTAAGTGGTCATGTTAAATTGTGAACACAAAGTGTGGACATATTTAAGTTTGTGTTAAATCTCATGCAAGGGTAAGTTCTCGCACTTGCTTCCTTGTGATTTCATGTGTTATATTTCAATGTTGATCAAGGTATTTCCTACAACAAATTTTACAAGTTCACAAGTCTTTATATATTTTTTCCATCTACTAATACGTCTACTACACATTTGTTTGCCATTATTGCAACAAGAAAAACATGGATCCAATCTAGTTGGTCATTCTTTTAGTCAAATTGTTCATCACAAGAATTGACATAAAATTTGCACATCTATCTTCCATCTCAAATTTGTAAAAGTTCAAATGATAGATGTTTGAGAAAGCACACATGTTCCAATTGCACATAGAGGTGCACACCATAGTAAAGTACTTGGTTCCAAAAGGCATAAAAAGACACATCAAAATAGATTCATCGTACCTTACTTGTGACAATCAAATCAATCCCATTCCTAATTAGCTTGCCAACCCAATTGGGACTACCAAGAGGTCATTGCTTCGATACAAGCAAAAGAAAACATAGTTCATTATTGAATTTTATGTAGTAAAACAACATGACCTTTTGCAAGTTGTAAGGGTTGCAAATTGGACTTTGAAAGGTGACTTGTAATGTGACATATCATTTAATGAAAATAAATAAATTAGATGTGTGAAATCATGTATCTAATTAGTAATGAGTTCCTTGGATAAATGTCAAAGCTAAGATAATGACAAGCTCTAAAGGTCATATAAGCTAAAAAAATGAATGAAACCTCTTTCATGAAGAGAAGCTAATTGAAGAAAAAAGTTGTAATATGTAAAGGATGAATAAAGAAGTGGGAATATGAGGCCCAAAACAAAAAACACGTTGGTTGTTAGATTATGGGTGGAAAGTCGTGTTCATGTCTTTTCCAACATTCTTCCAAAACATACATAACTTGGAAGTAGTAGAACAACCAATCTAATCCAAGGAAAGTACAAGTTGTGTTTTGGTGAATGCAATTTTTAAAAAATGTCAAGGTTTTATGAACATGAGTGGAGAATTGAGAATAGGAGGAGCCAATCAAATGCCCAAAATTATGTAGAGGCAAATACAAAAAGATGGCCCTTTAAAATAAAATATTCAAGATCTAGCAAGTAAGAGATTTGAAAAAGGGTTTAGGAAAAGTTAAAAAGATGAAGAAGGTAGATAAGAAGCACTCCCAAATCTTGTGGGAGGATAAAGTGGAAGAAGATTTTGCAAGTAAAGTGAGGTCATTTCTTCAAAGGTTCAAAAGATTGAATGAATATTTTGCAACTTTGGAAGTGGGAACGAAATAATGGTAAGAAGAACTATGAAGTTGAAGGATGTGATAAAAATGTAGTTTATCAAGATTGTTGATATTGCAAAATAAGCATGTGAGTTGAGACTAAAAAAGAATGTCAAATAATGTAGGTAGAGGGAGTGGAAGAAAGTTCACAAAATCCCAATAGAATGCATAATTGACCACTTGCAACTCCATTAGATCTCTTAAGATTCTTCAAGGCAAGGTCTTAACCTGAGAAGTAAAGAAACAACTTAAAAAAAGGAGAAAATTATTGACCCAAGGGAGAAATGTGGGACCAAAAGAAAAAAGAAGAGGGGGGAAGATTAAGTCAAGAAAACAAAGGAAAGAGTTGAAGAATCATAGGGGAAAAGGTGATGAGAAAAAGATGAAAAGTATGCTGACGACAAGATGAGTTTTACCCTTGAGGAAAAAAGATGGCATGCAAAAGCATGCAAATAACAAGATGGAGAATGCAAGGGTAGGTGAAGAGATATGGGGGGGAAGTAATGGAAGGACTTGTAAATTGGGTTATCAAGGAGTTTTGTCCAGACTTGGGTGGGTATTTGATTTTGTTAATAACCGCCAGTTCCAAATTTTTAAAAAAAAAAACCATTTCAGAACTAGAGAACCGTTAGTTCCGAGTATTTAGAAAAAGAAAAATCAGAATCAAAGAACCGTCAATTCTGTCTATTTTTATTTTAAAAAACCTCAAGGAACCGTTCGGTCTCCTGCCAGGATTGGCAAAGAACCGCTGGCTTTCACTGCCGTCATTTGGCTTTTTAAAAAAAGATCTGAGAACCATGATTGCTTATCTGAGAACCGTGACCACTCATCTGAGAACCGTGTCTTTGATCCTTTGGAGAACCACGGCTACGAACCTTAAGAACCTCCCTGATGACCTGGGGGTCTGTTCCTGTTGCAAATAACCGTCCAACACTGGTATTTTACTCTTGAAGATGTTCCGCACATAACCTCAAGGGCGGGCCTTTCTCACACCCATTTTACAATGAGTGTGAGATTAGCTGCAAAGAATTGGCTGACCCAGTTTTGCTGGTTCAAGGATGAAGTTGTGGGGCCCTAAATTTCTAAAGAGAGTGAGGGAGAGAGAAGAGAGAGGCCGAAGCTGGACTGGGACCCATTTGGTTTGGGACCCATTTGGCTTCTAGATTCTTAGCCACTTGAATAGAGTATTGCAATTAGGTACTAATTTCCTCCCATACATATTTTTTTATGTGCTCTAATTTGGCCAAAAAGCTGACTGTACAAAATATTTAATAACTTAAAAAACATCAATTTGAAATCTTGGAAAAAATAGTGTTAGAAAAAACCTTCTTAGAAAGTTGATTTTGTAAATTCACATTTTAAATTTTACTCTTGATTTCATTTGGTTTATTAGTGGAAAAAGGGACTTTCTGAGAAGAGCAAGAAGGCCCAGGGGGTTACGCCAGAGTAAACCAGAACTCAACAGCAGGGCATCATGCATGATGGATGGATGGATGACCTGTGAACAGGAAACACTTTTTCATTGCATTCCTGTCCCATAGCTAACTAACCCCCATGGTTAGCTAGGCTCGCTCCATCCATCCATCCACATATCTACTTACCTAGTAACCACCAAGCAATTTACCTAATTACCGACCTATATAGTAACCACTTACATTCCCCGGAACTGCTTTACCTTTGGTACTTACCCACTTACACAAGTTGTTACCTAGTTACCGAGGTAGGGCAAGGTGAGGTTTTGCAAGATGAGTTACTCAAGGTTTCATATTTGGTAACTCGGTTCTGGTTTATCCAGAACTGAGTTAGTCAGATTTTGAATATGCATAACCTTAACCTTTGTCTTTATTCATAGTTAGTTTGATTTTAAAAACTGGCAAATCCATATCCACCGAAGGAAGAAAATTGAACTTGAATCCATACCCATCTTGAAATATATATTGCTTGAAAATTTAGGATGAATATTTTTCTCTTAAATGTTATATATATATATATATATAGCTTATTGGTATCCTGAGAATCGATGAGCCTTAAAATGTGATATCCGACCAACCATGGTCATAATGGGGTTCCAATGGATTGTGCACTAGTGAGGTGCAGGGTCACAACATAAACCCTAGGGCTTCACCCTGATAGTAACCATCACTGGGTAAGAGCTGACAGCAAAGAATCTGCAATGGAAACTTCAGTTTAAATATTAATGATTAATTAGTAGAGTTAAATTATTAAAGAAACTCAAAATTATAGAGTTAAAGTTACTTTTCTCAATGGGGAAAAAATAAAAAAATTCTTTCATGTTCTGGCAATCCCAAAGCAAAAAAACCCTTAGCTTTGTTGGTGGGGACACTGGACAGTGAAAAAAATCCTTGATGAGGTTCTGGCAATCCCAAAAGCACAAACCTTCTTAGCTTTGTTGGTGGGGTTTCACAGTAGCGAAAATTCTTGATGCACTCTGGCAATTCCAAAGCACAAATCTTAGCTTTGTTGGTTGGTGGGGTTATACAGGAAAGACTTCTTTTTGATGCTCCGCCAAAGCCCAAAAAAATCTTCACTGTGTTGGTGGGCTTCTTCAAACAGGAAAAAAAATTCTTGATACTCCCTAGCAAAGCAAAAAAAATCTTCACTTTGTGTTTGGTGGGCTAAGCTGAGGTGAAAGAAAACCAACCTTTGTGTTTCAAGTATCCATATGATTAAGTTAACTACCCTATGTGAATTTGATTGTGAGAGAGAGTAGCATATCCAATGGGCTCTTCATTGTTTAGAGCGCTTGCAAGATACACAACATCTTGGCTTTGAGATGCAATACCTGGTCTGCAACACCAGGAACGGACTCTGACAGCCAGCCAGCTTATTAGTGCTCAAAAATGAGCCATATGAGCAAATGAGTAGTACATTTCATCAAGCAAATGTGTCCATTGCCACAGATACTGGACCTTAGTAGATAGGAGGAAAAACCATTCATCAAAACAGTGGGTGTCTGAAAAAACATGAAAAAATTCATGAAGCACTTATGGATAACTCAGGAGTGTGAGAAACACATTCATTTATGAAGAGTTTATGAGTAACCTGGATGGATGAAGAGCTCCTCCTCCCAAGAATTGCTGTGCAGAAGAGAGGTATAGCTGAACACATGCAATTACCACCTGTTAGAATAATTCAGCATCTGACCCAGCATCCTCACTCACAAGCAAAAGAGACTTGGGATGGAAAGAACATGGTGGCATTTCAAGAAACACTTCTGTGCTTCAAGATCTTTGTTGAGCACAGGCAGGCAGGCCATGGGAATGAGCTTCCTCCCTGACCCCTTCCTGGAAACAATTCAGAAACTGACCAAACAACCAACCAGGAGACACTTGATTGAAAGAACCTCAGGTGTCTTCTTGGCCTTAAATCCCACGCCTCCTCAACAAAACCATTGAACATTAAAATCTTGATTCCAAACCTTGTTGGCATCAGTGCCATCTGCTAACATCTGTAGTTACGGGTCTGGGAAAATCTAAGACGACTCATATGGTCACTAGTTGCTACTACACAGCTTCTGTACAGTATTGGAAAAGAACCCCAATCACCATAGCTACAGACATACAAAAAGCTGCCAAACTGTAAGTCATCAGGTATGAAGAATTGTTGCAAATGCACTTGTGTTTATCAGTATTCAAAACTAGAAAACTGGTTGGAAATAGGCAAAACCCAATTTGCACACAGAGAGAGAGCTCAAACATCCATTTGCAACAAGAGCAGAGAGACTGAGCAAGAAAAGAATGAGCAATCATCTCCTTCAACATGATGGGAGCATGTCATAATCAAATCCGGAGGATGAATCATGATGAACAGCATTTGCAGCAGATGCTGCAGCTAAATAAACACTGCAGCAATAATTGATCACTGCTGACTCAGACTCTCACCTTGTACAGACAATTCCTGTTCAAACTGTGCAGATCTACAATTTTGACAATTGTAGGTATTTTATCCATTGTGAACTCTAACATCCATCCTTGGTTCACTGCTGCCTCAAGCTTGAGCTCCTCAAGTCTGAGTGAGAGTGTCAAGTGAGGATTATTGGGTTCAATTACAATTGGCACCTCACAAAAGTATATCACAATCTTTCTTTGTCAGCTTCTTCTTCTTCACTGTGAGGATGCTCACCACTATGGCTGATTACCTCTTTCCCCATCCCAGCGCACTAATCTATTTAGATTGGACCTTTTTCTTTACAAAATGTAAAATCCTGAGAACACATCGTCTAAATCCCAAATTGCAAGTGAGCCTCCTCTTCAGCTGAAAGATTGTTCTTCTCTCCCTGTGCATGCACGGCATGATGTTGCTGCCTCTGAGAAAGGACACATTCCTTGTTCTCATGCTGCATATCCTCCTCCTCCTCCTCCTCCTCAGCATCTGCTCAGCTGCTGTGGCCCCCTCCATGCTAATCTACCTCAATACTAGTTTTTCTTCTTTTTTTGGGGTTTTCTACAAAATGGTCTGGTGCCAGCACTGCTCGAATTGTCAGCAAATTTCTTCTTCATATTCTCCTCCTGAAGCTGGTTTCATCACAAGAGAGAGGATCCTGGAGCTTGACACCAAGCAAGAAGCTCCTAGAAGAAACACCCACTAGTGTCGTTGACCAACAAACTGTGACTGCTGCAAGAGAGACACACATCCTTGAGCTGGTGCGGCTCCTGAGATCTAGAAATGCTAGCATGTGGAAGGAGGAACTGTGTTGATTCCCTGTCGTTGAAGCTCAGCAATGACGCCTTCCATTGACGGAGGCTTAAGCCCTAGCGGAGGTGGAGTCCAGGGATTTGCAAGTGCTTCACTGATCGCAATCGCGGCGTCCAGAATTTCTTGCGACAGATATTGGGATTCACTCCCGGAGATTGTGCTGCTGCAGCAAGAAGCACCGGCAGAAGAAGAAACAGTTCGCAAGAAGTCATCAGATTCGTAAGAATTGCACAGCAGGTACATGGAGTCAGGCAAAGCTTCGTCTGCAGCGAAAAAACTATCCTGATCTGAGGAGAAGTCTTGCAGTAGTACGTCTGCAAGCGCGGCTGTGTTTGACGGCATGGTGGCCAGAGGTACTCTCATGGGATGAGGGTAGCAAGCTGCTGCTGGCGCTTGCGCAGACTGAGACGCGGCGTCGTAGCTTGAAGCAGGATGCTGCCAGTATGAGCCATCCGGCGCCTGCCACAAGGAGGGAGGAGGATTCAAAGGCGCTGGTTGTTGCCACAGATGCACAGAAGAATGATCCACTGTGGGATAGCCCCAGACCTTCAAGGGCGCCGCCGTCAGAAGAAGCTGCTGCTGCATTTGGTGATTATGCGCAGGCAAAAGCGTGTGCGGCCGTTGCACGGGACGAGGCTGAATGGGAGGAGGGGAGTGGGAGTTGCAGCAGCTGTTGTGCATAGGAGCCAGATACCGGCGGCTGCTTCTGTTCCAGCAAGAAGCTGCTGCTGCTGCCGCAGAATGGGTACTGCTGTAAAGTCTTCTGTGATGATGGATCCATGATGTCGCTGCCTCTGCCTCCCGAGCAGCAAGATGGCGTCTATGGGAGCGATACTTCTGTAGATGACTAGCAATGTTGTGTCGCGTGAGGCACTGCACTCCCATTAGCTCTAGAATCCGCGATGGAAAAGCCTTCTCGACTCCCAACTGCTCCACTGCATGTACAAACCGACGGTGCAGCTCCGGTGTCCAGTCTACTTTGGCTTTCTTCTTTCCAGAACCACCACCACCATGAGCGCCGCCGATAGCAGCAGCAGCAGCATTCTTGCTGCTCCCGGCAGTACCAGCTTCTTGTTTCCGACTACTACTCGACCGCTCCTCCTTGTTGTCCCCCCCGCTGCTGCATTCCCCGCTAATCTCTGAACCCGAAGAAGCAGCTGCATCTCCAGCAGCAGCAGCAGCAGCAGTTGTAGCACTCTTGGCCACGTCCTCCTGCAACTGCTCCTCCTCACCCGCAACCCCGGAATCTAGAGTCTCAGAGGGCGCAACCACCTCCGAGGCGCCGTCCACACATCCGGCCTGGGCATCAAAAGAATCAAGGCAGCTGATCTCAGACTCGCAAAATTCCATGCAGTGCGAAAGAAGCTTTTCTGCCCCATCTACTACTACCCCACCATCGCCATCACCACGACCCGGTAGTACACCCACACCCTCCTCATCCTCCACATTTTTCAAGGAATCCAAACACTCAAAGTCCTCTTCCGTTTGCACAAAATCCAAACACTCCCGCGAGACATCAAGGCAGCACTCCACGATTTGGACATCCTGCACATGAGGAGTACGCTGCTGCTGCTGATGAAGAAGAAGAACATGAGAGGCAGTCTCTTCTGCAGCAGCAGCATTGGGACTAGTGTTCAGTTGAAGAAGCTGAGGAGCAGCCACATCTTCTTCTTCTTCTTCTGCACAATTCTCCGCTGTTTTCAAAACTGAGAAGAGAGATTGAGAAAGAAGAGAGGAAGGAACATTTTGTTGTTCTTCTTCTTCAAAGCTGATCTTCTTCTTCTTCATTGCCTCCTGATCTTCTGTGTCCATTTTCCATCTTCTGTGTCGCAACACTGCGAGTGCGCCTGCCATATCCTTCCTGCTCCTCCTCCTCCTCCCTCCCGGAGAGCTCGCCGCACAAGTATCGACGCACAGAGCGTTCACCGTTATCCAGCGACGGCATAGCGTCCCCATTCCTCATTCCTTGGTTTTCATCCATCTAGTTCTATTCTAGCTCTCATAATCTCTCCCCATCCCCCCCTCCCTCAACTTTCATCCACCTTCTTACACAAAATAGTGAACTCTCTCTCTCTCTCTCACATACGAAAACTTACTCCATTAAGGTGTCCTCATTTCATCCGTCGATTGTATTAGTCATCTCCATCTCTTGTTCTTTATCATCCATCGTCCCAGCTCCAGGTGGCGCCCCCTTCCTCAAATTTTAATTCATTTCAATTCAAGCTCTTAAAATCCCACTATGCTCTCTCCATCCCCTGAATTTTCATCCAACCTTAAACTCTCTCTCATACAAAAACTCAATCAATCCTCAATTCGTCCATCCGTTCTGTTAGGCATCTCCATCTCTTGTTCCGTATCATCCATTATCGCAATGGTTGGGTAGTGGCCTCTTCCTCATTTTTCATTCATCTAGTTCAATTCTAGTTCTTTATAATCTCTTCCCCCCCCCCACACACCCTTTTCAATTTTCATCCATCTTCTTACACCAATTACTCTCTCTCACACATACAAAAACTCACTCCATCCCTCGCGCTTTATCATCCACTATCCATCTCGCTGCTTTTCAATACCCTTTTCACACTAGAGCTTTTCGAGATCCTGTTCCCATCCACGTAACCCAGTTCTCGACCTGTAGTTTAGTTTAGTGCCGGAGCCTGCTGACCGTGTCATCTGTACTGACGGACCGTCCGTCCTTGTTTGTTCACATCATGGCGCACAGTGGCCTGTGACGTCGCTAACTCACGAGGCGGTTGGTTATGTTCATCCAAATTTAGACGACCAGTTGCCTACAATCCTACGGTGCAGATCCCACCAGCTCGTCAGGTGATGGATGTGTTAAAATAACCACTACCGTTTCATGATGATGAAAGCGATGGGTTACTATAGAAATGGATGTAATCTCTGCTTCATCCAATTCTAGATGAACGTTGATGTCAATCCACGGCGCAGATTCGACCAGTTCACCATCTAGCGGATATATTCAAATTGATTCCATCATTCATGACGATGACAGCACCTGGCATGTGTTTTTTCAAAAAAGTTCATTCATCGTCTACAGCTTTGTTGGCCTTGCCTACTGCCAAGGCAAGGATACTGTGTTTAGATTCATTATAGAGTATAGTAGCTTAATGGATTTTGGCCCCTAGGTAATAAATAATATTAGGTCTATTTTTATATGAGGGTTTTTGAAGGACTATGTTTCGGCCTGTGTTGAAACTTGAGATTAGTTATAGAGTTATGATATCTTGAAGGATTTTGGTTTCTTTTAGAGGGTTTTTTTTTTGGGAAGATTAATAATATTTTTACATGGTGAAATATTTGAGTTTTCGTCGTTCTTCTTTTGCCTTAAGATACCTTTTAATGTAAAAATGGCAAGGCCATGGTGTGTGACACACCCCTTGTTTCATAACCAAGGGGCATAGAAACAAGAATCCACCGGCCAACTAACAGTTACTAGCTATAAGTATTATTTAGTAAATTAAAAACATGAGTCAACCAATCATCCCTTTGCACAGATTTGTAAATGTAGCTGAAATTATCCCGCAACAAAGATGTATCCAAATTTCTCTCCAAAAAAATTACGACGGGATTTTGAAATTTTGTGAAAAGAAAAAATAAAATAAAATTTGGCCCCTTTGTATAGCAAAAGGGCCTTGCTTACAGCCATTCCGCTAAAAAGTTAGTCTCCTCACACCAGACTCTGAGGAGAGAACCATACTCTCTCTCACTTGAAGCTTCGAATGGAATAATGTTTTCTAGTGTGGATTGTGTGTGGCAATCCACTAATGTCCTGCTGCTGGCCGGCTGGTGCGGCAAGGGTTTTGTGTATGAAGATGAGAGAGAACCTTCATTATTTATCTTCTGGCGTGGAAAGGTGCCACTTGCTAGCCTCCACCCCTCCTGCCCCCACACCAAGTCCCCCGATCCATTTGTAACTCACGGACTTGCCATGTACTCATTGCAACGGATTACCTAGGGGGTTATTATTTAAGGTGTTGTGCTATTCTCTCTCTCTCTCTCTCTCTCTCTTTTTTAAACAAAGGACCAGAAGGTACAGACTACGGACCAGTATATGAACTTGTCATATATCGTTCCCAAAAATCCTTTACCAGTTCTGATCCGTACCAACTGTATTGTAAAAGAACCGATCGTGAACTGGTGGTGGTGGTGGTTCTATTCTGGTTCTTTCATGAAAGGCACTGATTCTTTGAAATCTTCAAAACCCACAACAAACCAGAGGGAATTTTTATTTTCAAATGATTTTCTATTAAAAAACCAGAAGCAGAGGTTCTTTTTTTTAATGATTTTTTTGTTAAAAATCGGAACCAGAGGTTAATAATAAAACCAAAGAACCACCCAACACTGGTTATTTAGCATCTGCATAGATTTTGGATACCGAATATTATTATCTTTGCAATATAATAAGAAAAGGTAAGAGTGTGTGTGTGTGTGTGTGTGTTGGTTGTTCTTTACATTCAAACTTCATACTGCTTTTTCCTATGCAATCCAGTTCTCAACCTGTGTGCAACTAGTACCAGATTTGAGCCTCCTTTGTGCTCTGATGACACAGCTTTGGCTTTCTCCACTACCTAGCTAGTGAGAGGAATGCTAGGAAGAATGTTAGGTTAAATCATTGGTGTCAAGTACTGCAGTTGGTCTCAACTTCTTCTCAAGTACTGCTTGCAGCATTTTGCCATGTTGCACTTTTTGTTATTATTTTCTTCCCAGTAACATTTTGCCATGTTTTGTAGTAGGCTAACCTAGTGTCAAGTCACCTTTTTCCTCGGAATTAATAACATGGCAAAATGACTTTTATGCATTAGGTAGGTGCTCTATAGGAGTTGATGATTGGTGATTTGAATTTGATTCTCTCTCTCTCTCTCTCTCTCTCTGTGTCTCTCCATTTAACAACCTCATGCATTTGAGGCTCTTTGTTTTTGTTGCATGTCAATATATGGCCCAGGGCTGCATAACATTCTTCTTTCATCATGTAGTCATTCAAGTTGTTACCAAAGTTGTAAGCAAGTCCCGTTGCTCATGGCTCTGAGAATGAATGATGAAGAAGCATGATGATCTAGGGGACAGGGACCTAGGCATCGAATGGTCAGCTGAGAAAGTCTAAGGGTCATCCGGGAGCAAAGTGGTGTGCATGACAACAGTTTATATCATTAACCCATGATAGGCCAGTTCATTCCTGATGTTTTTATTTTGGTGGGCATGGTGACAATGGATGAATATTTTGGCGCAAATGACGTTTGATTGAAATATGAAGGAATAATCGGTGGAGGAACATGCTATATTCTTGCTTTGCTGCATGAAATGAACTAGTCAAAGTGGGAAAGTTTAATGGTATTGAATTTGAAAGTTTGTTCCCATCATCTCCAGTTTAAAGACTAGTATAATTCTTATTTACATATGTTTGATGGATGATTTATGGATGACTTCTAGTGACGAGGCAGTTGTGACTACATGGCTGAAATTGTAAGAAGTTGAGAATTTGGATGAAAGTTAAACATTTGGCATGATGGTCTTGAAGGTAAAGATTGCAGCCCAAATGTGATATATTGGACAGAATTTCGGATGTGCACTTGCTTGCATCAACTGTTTGCTGCACAGAAGTTGAGATATTTCTCAAGAAGCTACAAAAGGACTGAAGTTTGCTCTCTGCAAGTGCTCTGGAGACGATAGACCTAGTCCTCCATCATCAAAGTTTCTGAGTGGTAACTTACACCCAGATCCTCCTGAACATCTGATGAGACGTCCAGTTTCTAAACTAACCACACTTGCTGACCATACTTGCAGTGGGGTACAGAGGGCTCATCCAGTTCTCACGTGGTAGGTCATATTTAGCAAATGTAGGGCGAAAAATTGTTATAATATTATTTTCTCAAAGAAAGTGTTTCCGATCGAATCCCTTCTTCACCTGAGGATGGCCGCCGGGATGAAAGTTGGGTTGCCTGCAGACACACGATCCAAAATATTTAAGGATATTGAATTTTGAAGCTAGCCAATACCTTTGGGTACAAGCTTGTTAAACTTTACCAAGATTTGCACGGACTAAGGATGATACCGTTCATTGCTGAACAACTCGAACAGACAAAAACACAAAGGACGAGAGTAGAATCCGACCTGAATGAAAATAGGAAAATTGTGGCAGGTGAGGGACGTCCGGGGGAAAGGGGGGGGAAGGGGGTGTCTCGATAAGTACAACAGAGGCATTGAGAAGAGATGGAGGATGGAATGGTGAACACTGAGAAGCTGCCAAAAAATATATATATTATTTGTTTATTTAATTTGCAGCAACTGGTTTTGGGGAGTCGGGACATGAAGCACAGAAAAATGGGGATATTTGCTGCAACTGGGGGTGGGGTCCAACTGTAGAGCCAGAGTAGCCAGCACCCATCTGTGTATCCTGGAGGAAGGATGGCCAGTGTCTGGACAGGAAACGCTTTTTCGTTGATTTCTTTTCCCACAGCTAAACACTGAAGGTTGCTAGCTATGTACTTATAAGTTACAACTAACAACTCACATGCATCTACCTACCTTGCAGCACCAAAATCCTTACCTACCTACCTACCTACCTACCTACCTACCTACATGGTAACCACTTTACCTTGATATCTACCCACTTACATAGATAATTACTAGTTTGGGCAATTCTTACTTTTTCTTTTTTTTTAAAAAATTGTTGGGTCTAGTTTTTTTAACTATATATATATTTTCAAAGAACCATCCCCAAAAGAAATTCAAAGGAACAAACACCTTTGAATTGTATCACATTTTTCATTTTTTATGGCCAATTTTTTTCACTATTTTTATTTTTTTTTGGGGTCATATTAAGTAGTTATATCCAAACCATTCTTTACTTTATTAGTTTTTTTAATAACAATTTATATAATAAAAATAACGACATTTGTTTGTTTGTTTATTTTTTTGAGTTGTTCAAATTTTATTTACAAATTAATTTATGACATGTTCTTAGATTTGTCAAATGGTACTGGATAAAAATTCATGTTGATTGTCAATTTTGTAATAAAATAAAAATTTGAAATGTGTTCCTTGGCTCCCAAGAAAGAAAGGGGAGTGAGAGTTCCAAGGTGGCTCTAAAACAAACTCACAAGCGAAAGTTCAAGGTGAAATCAAAATGCATAAATCAACAAAAAAAATAGTTAATGCAAAATGGGTCCAAAATCGTGCACAAACAAGTCACAAAGTAAATTTTCAATTCACAAGACACACCACATCCCAAACATGAGAATTATGCACCACTTTTTTCCTCATAACTTATTTTATGATTGATGGTTGGGGTTGCATCAAAGTGACAAAAAAATTCAAGACTCTCAAAAAAGAATCTTGAATATTTTTTATTTTGTCAAGTTATGAATCTTCCAACTTTCCAAATTCATAACTCTCACATACAATTGAAGAGCTTTCAAAGAAAAGATTCTAATTCTTGAAAATACCTTTCCAATGCCACATTAAATATTTAATTTGGAAATCATTTGACGTTGTTTTTCAGGTTTTAATGATCAAGAATTAAATTGCCATAACTCCTAGCTCACAACTCCAAATGCAAAATTTGAAACCATTTTCAATATTCATGCTTCAAAGCATTTCAAATGGTGTATTAGAAGCCCAATTTGGATTATGTTTATTATTTGCACTTTCAAATATTTGAAACTACAATTTCCAAATTACCTTGACCCTAAATTTGGGCTTGTGACCAAGGTCACTAACCCAAATTTCAAGCTAAAATAATTTATAAAACACCTCCCCCAAGCTTGTTAGAGCATATCGGTGTTACTTCCCCAATCTTGGATCCAAAAAAACCAAGGCAAGGTGATGCTCCTCATGAACATCTCTCAATGATATAAAATTTCACAAAATAAACAAGAGGATGGTTATTATGTTTGTAATTAGTTTTGATTCACAAACTACTCACAAGCTCACAAAAACCTACAAGGTTCACAACAATAGCATTGAAATAGTCATTTCCCACAATTCCTAAATGAAAGTCCCAAAACAATGACATTTTGTGTCTCAAATCTTGAGAGCATCATAACTCTTTCAAAATACATCTAATTAAAAAATTTGATCCCTAACACCATTGTAACTCTTGTTGAAGTTTTTTCAACAAACTAAATATCATTTATTTGAAACTCATTTGAACCACCAAATTATCTTATGAACATTATGGGCTCTTAAAGAGTCCCAACTTTCAAATTCTCATTCATCCTAAAAGTCTTAGGGATGCCTCCCCTAGATTCCTAGAGCTTCTTTTTCCATGTGAGAATATTTTTTAATCTTTTCAATTCACATTGTGTTATTACTTCATTTTTAACCTTTTTTTTTCTAGACCCCCAATTTGGTCAAAAGCTCAAGGTTAAAATCTTGACATCATGAGCCCTAAAAAATATCTACCTATGTTTTGTTTATACAGACCTACTCCATATATACCAACCTTATATTATTAATAATTTATAATTCATTTTATTTGTAAAAATGTAATAGAATCCTAATCAATGCAACAAAATTGCAATGTGTACAAGGGGTTATTTGTATGTCCTACACAAATTTTAAAAATCACATGGAAACATACCAAAACCATACATAAAACCCCAAAAAAAACATTTAAACATGAATGAAGTTGACAAACAAACAAAACTAACAAACTAGGCCCAAAAGTAAAAACTAAAATTAATTACCTTAGAACATGGCTAAATAAAAAATCTCACAAGATCCAACACTTACACAAAGGAAAGAAAGGGAAATATTAACACGATATGACAAAGGAATGAGAAATGACCAATAAGGAAAGGTACATGAGCACCGTTGACAACAAAAGAAGTCAAACAACAAGTGAAAGCATCAAACAATAGAATGGAAAAACATCATGCAACAATGAAGAATATTGAGTAGCAAGGAAACGTATTTGAAAAGTATAAAACACCCACTAATTATACCAAGGCTTAAACTAAACAAAAACAAGTGAAAACAACAAATAACAATGGAAGCATCAAGTGATGCCTAAAAACATTGAATAAGAATGTTAATGGAGAAAAATTAAACAAACTAACAAAATTTCAATCAAAGAATTAGCAAAACAAATCACCAAAAAAAAAAAAAAAAAAAAAAACAAAAGAAAAAAATAAAACAAAAAAAAAAAATAGAGATGAATACCTAAACAAAAATACAAGAAAAATACAAGAAAAAAAAGCAAA
>Ga0116227_10008043_pt1 | contig 20154 bp, 16 predicted proteins | sample S1TSphgellanicum_FD_89693 | JGI IMG/M metagenome (GOLD analysis project Ga0116227, IMG submission 89693) | Host-associated microbial communities from peat moss isolated from Minnesota, USA - S1T2_Fb - Sphagnum magellanicum MG | ecosystem: Host-associated > Plants > Peat moss > Unclassified...
TGCTGGGCAAGCTCCAATATGCCCATCTTGTTTTTGATGATCTTTGCTTGGGTTGTCATAATACTAATCTCTGTTACGTGTTTTAAATAATCGTAACTGTCAGATTAAATTGTGACTATCTCACTTGATCCATTGTCCTTTCGTCTTTCTGTCTTAATCAATCTTCTTCAAAAAATTAATATTCCTCGTTAAGCCATCAAATTTGGTGCGCTTTACGGCCGAGTTTTTAAATACCTTTCTAAACACATCTTCGGTAATCTCGTTCCAGTCGGTTGCTTTCATACCCAATAAATCGGGGTGTGGGGCAAATGATTGCTCCTGATGCAGTATCGAGAATTTGTTCCAGGGGCAAACATCCTGGCAAATATCGCAGCCAAACATCCAGCCATCCATTTTACCTTTAAATTCGGCCGGTATCTCATTTTTAAGCTCGATGGTAAGGTAAGAGATACATCTGCTGCCGTTCACTACTTGGGGTGCTACTATGGCATCTGTAGGGCAGGCATCTATGCAGCGGGTGCAGGTGCCGCAATGGTCTGCAGTGGGTTCAATGTCGTACTCCAGTTCAACGTCAACTATCAGTTCGCACAAAAAGAAAAACGAGCCAGTTTTTTTGCTGATAAGGTTAGAGTTTTTGCCAATCCAACCCAGTCCGGCTTTCTTAGCCCAGGCTTTGTCCAGCACGGGGGCCGAATCTACAAATGCACGGCCGCCAACTTCGCCAATCTGCTCGTTGATGGTATATAGTAGCTGCTTTAATTTCTGTTTTATTACCGTATGATAATCAGCTCCAAAAGCGTATTTCGAAATTTTTGGTGCAGATGGGTCCGCTTGCTGATTATCAGAATAGTAATTTAAACCAAGTGATATTACAGATTTAGCACCGTCGACCAATAAGCGTGGATCAAGCCGCTTATCAAAATAGTTTTCCATGTAGGCCATTTCGCCGTGCATGCCTTTCTGTAGCCAGTTTTCTAATCGCGGCGCTTCCTGTTCCAGAAATTCGGCTTTGGCAATACCGCAAAATAAAAATCCAAGCTTTTGAGCTTCGGCTTTTATAAGCTGGCTGTATGCGTGGCGATTGCTTAACATTTGGTGCAAAGATACGCATCTGGCGCAATTTGATAGTTACCCTGTTTTTAATCTTGGGTTAATAAATAATCGGTAGTTTAAATATAACAAACACATTGCCTGGTATGGCGTTTAAATAATAGGAGTAATATCGATTTAATTCATCTATAACAACAAATATTATGATAAGCGATCCAGTGAAAACAGCCGATCCAAGAAATCGGGATATAGCCAATTATGGCAGTACAGACAAAAGCGATGACGTGCTAGGCGAAAACACAGGCGACTCTGCTTTAGATAAAGGCAACGAACCTGGCACGCAAGATAAACAGGATGATCCTCGTGTAAAAACGGTAACGCCCGACAATGATAACGGCGACCCCGGACCATCAAGTGAACAGCCGGTGACTAACTCATCGGCAGAACAACCTATAACAAACTCGTCGAATAAAGGGCAGGGGCCGTCGGGCGAGAATCTATAAGGATATTATTAAATAAGGTGGTTTTGGTAATTATAGAATCAAGGCCACCTTATTTAGCTAGTATTACTGTAACAAATGGGAGATATTAACCTAAAACATGGCCCAAATAAGACTTTTAGGTAAGTGAAAGCATTATAAAATTTACATCCATGTCGTTATTGTTATCTTTGGCAACTAATGCGGATGTACGATTATTTAATAGTAGGTTCTGGCCTTTACGGGGCTGTTTTTGCACACGAAGCAAAAAAGAGAGGTAAAAAAGTTCTGGTAATTGAGCGAAGAGCCCATATTGGCGGTAACATATATACCGAAAATAGGAGCGGCATTAATGTACATGTTTATGGTCCGCATATATTTCATACCAATAACGAAGCCATCTGGAAGTATGTAAACCAGTTTGCCACTTTCAATAACTTTATTTTAAGCCCTTTAGCTGTTTACAAAAACAAGGTTTATAACCTGCCATTTAATATGAACACATTTTACCAGATGTGGAATATTAGAGACCCCGAACAAGCGCGCTTAAAAATAGCAGAACAAACCCGAGATCTTGATTTAACAACCCCTGCCAATTTAGAAGAGCAAGCCATCAAGCTGGTAGGTAAAGATTTGTATAAAACATTAATTAAAGGCTATACCGAAAAGCAGTGGGGGCGTAGCGCCAAGTTGTTACCTCCTTTTATCATTAAACGTTTACCTGTTAGGTTTACATTTGATAATAACTATTTTAATGACAGATACCAGGGTATCCCGATTGGGGGCTATACACAAATTATAGAGAAAATGCTTGCCGGTATTGAAGTAAAAACTAATACCGATTATTTTAAAGATAGAGAGCACTTCAACTCCATTGCAAACAAGATTGTCTACACCGGTTGCCTCGATGAGTTTTATAATTTTGAGCACGGTTACCTTGAATATCGTAGCTTGGAGTTTAAGCATAAAGAACTCTATATACCTAATTATCAGGGCGTGGCGATGGTTAATTATACCGATAAGAATGTGCCATATACACGCATTGTAGAGCACAAACATTTTGATTTTGGGCACAGTGATAATACCATCATTACCGAAGAATACTCTAAAAAGTGGTCTAAAGGGTTAGAGCCTTTTTATCCTATCAATGATCCGTTAAATACCCAAAAGCATAAGCTTTATACAGAACGGGCTGATGCAGAGGAAAAAGTGATTTTTGGAGGAAGGCTTGCCGAATACCGTTATTACGATATGCACCAGATTATTGCCTTGGCGCTAAACCGGGTAGAAGAAGAGATTGGGAAGAGGCCTTAGTTGGCGTTCAGTTAAGCGGTTGATTAGATTGAAAACGAACAACGCATTCAACCTAATCAACAACTCAATATAATTTAGAAGCTATGCTTAATACTGTTGCTTAGTGTTTTAGTGCTCCAGTAACCGCTATCCAAAATACGTCTAACAGTCATTAACGGATCGTTTGCATCGCGTTTGTCTGCTAACTGGAAAGCAATTTTAAAGCCGCGTTTGTGCAATTCAGGCAGGTTTTGCTCGTTCCATAAACCAAACGGGTAGGCAAAATAGTTGATTTTTTTACCAGTGATCTCTTCCAGTTTCTTAGTTGGCTTATCTAATTGGGTTTCCCAATCTTTACCTGCAAATTTCTTGAAGTTATGGTGGTCCCAAGTGTGGCTGCCGATAACGTTGCCTTCGTCAGATAGTTGTTTTACCTGCTCTTTGCTCATGTAATGTGGGCGGCCAAGAGATACCGTCATGATAAAGAAAACACCTTTGAAGCCGTATTTCTTTAATTCGGGGCGGGCAATGGTAAATTGATCTAAATCTGTATCATCAAAAGTTAATACAATTGGCTTGCTTGGCAATGCTGCGCCATTAGCCAGGTAAGCATATAACTGATCTGGCAAAATGGTATGGTAACCGCTATCCGCCAACATTTTCATGTGTTCTTTAAATGCAGCGATAGGGATAATATAGTCTTTAGCAGTTTTTGAATCGGTAGGGCGCCAATCGCGAATTTGGTGGTAACATAGTACGGGTACTTGTTTGCGACCCATAATAACTGATGCCGAAGCAACCGGGCCAGAGGCTACCAGCTTACTTATCGAAGTAGCTGCCGGGGCGTTTGTGGCTTTTTCAACCGGTTTAGACTGGCAAGATACTGCAGCCAGTAAGCAGAGGGGGAGGATAGTAGATAACAGCTTTGACATATTAGAAGATAATTTAGTAGGGCGAAATTAAGATAATAAATGTACTGCAAGTAAAATTATTTAACGTAATAGCACCTTTATATAACAAAAAATCCTCCCAACTTGGTTTACACCAGGTTGGGAGGATCGGCGAATATTAATTATTTATCGCCTTGTACCGACATAGAATAAGGGAAAGAAGTTTCTTTTGTTCCCTTAGTTTTATTAGGTTGGGCAGACATATCAAAATTGATCGTAGCACCTTGCATTAGTCCGCTGTGGCTTATCCAGTTCAGGTCGTAAGGCTTGCCATTGTACTGCATGGCATTAACGTATTTGTTGGTTGCGCTGTTGGCAGGTGCGTTAATTACTACCGTTTTGCCGTTCTCTAATTTTAAAGTTACCTTCTTAAACAAAGGTGCACCTAAAACATATTGATCTACAGTTGGGCAAACCGGGTAAAAACCTAATGAAGAGAATACATACCAGGCCGATGTTTGGCCGTTGTCCTCATCACCGCAATAACCATCCGGCGTTGCTTTATACAGGCGGTTCATTACCTCGCGAGCCCAATACTGGGTTTTCCAAGGCTGGCCGGCGTAGTTATACAGATAGATCATGTGCTGAATCGGCTGATTGCCGTGCGCATACTGGCCCATATTCATGATCTGCATTTCGCGGATCTCGTGGATCACCTCGCCATAATAACTTTCGTCAAATACCGGGGGAAGAGAGAATACAGAATCCAGCTTGCTTACAAATTTTTCTTTGCCACCCATCAATTTAACCAGTCCATTTATATCATGAAAAACGCCCCAGCTGTAATGCCAGCTGTTACCCTCGGTAAAGGCATCGCCCCATTTAAATGGATTGAATGGCGTTTCCCAACTGCCATCTTTGTTTTTACCACGCATTAAACCGGTTGATGGGTCAAATAGGTTTTTATAGTTTAAAGCACGGTTTTTATACAGATCCGTTTCTGCTTTAGGGCGATGCAATGCTCTACCTAATTGGTAAATGGCAAAATCATCATAAGCATATTCTAGAGTGCGGGCGGCGTTCTCGTTAATTTTTACGTCGTAAGGTACATAACCAAGTTCGTTATAGTATTTTGCACCTGTACGGCCTACAGCATCCATCGGGCCTTCGTTGTTAGCGCCATGTAACAGGGCCTCATATAAAGTATTGATATCGTATCCACGTAATCCTTTTGCGTAAGCATCAGACACTACCGAAGCAGAGTTATTGCCTATCATCACATTGGCATAACCCGGGCTGCTCCATTCTGGCAACCAACCACCTTCTTTGTAGTCGTTGATTAAACCTTCCTGCATCTCTTTATTGATAGATGGATACATTAGGTTTAAGAAAGGATATAAAGCTCTGAAAGTATCCCAGAAGCCGGTACCGGCAAACATGTAACCTGGTAATATTTTACCATTGTAAGGGCTCCAGTGCACAATCTGATTCTTAGCGTCGATCTCGTAAAGTTTGTTTGGGAAAAATAGCATACGGTACAAACATGAGTAAAAAGTACACATTTGATCGATGGTACCACCTTCAACATTGATACGGCTCAGGGTTTTATTCCAGGTATCGTGTGCTTTTTGTTTGGTTGCGTCGAAGCTATCGTTAGCCAATTCGCGCTTTAAGTTGATCTCGGCTTGTTCTAAGCTAATAAACGATGAGGCAACACGTAAGTGTACCTGCTCGCCTTTGGTAGTTTTAAAACCAATGATAGCTCCTGCATGTGCATCTTTCAACTCTAGGCTATCTGCGCTGGCCAATGTTGTGCCATGCCAGGTGCGGTTATAGGTAAATGGCTTATCAATATAAATTACGAAGTAGCTTTTTAAATTAAGGCCTTTGGCGCGAGCGCTTTTGGTCGAATAGCCAATGATCTTGCCCTCTTTAGGCAAGATCTTTACGTACGATCCTTTGTCGAAGGCGTCGATCACAATAAATGAGCTATCTGCTTTAGGGAAGGTGAAGCGAAATTGGGCTGCACGTTCAGTAGGGGTTATTTCGGTGGTTACGTCGGCGTCGGCCAGGTAAACACTGTAGTAATAAGGTTTTGAAGTTTCTGCCTTGTGGCTAAACCAGCTGGCGCGATCATCCTGCGTAAATTTAGCCTTACCTGTTACCGGCATAATGGCAAACTGACCGTAGTCATTCATCCAAGGTGATGGCTGGTGAGTTTGCTTAAAGCCACGGATTTTGTCGGCATCATAAGTGTACATCCAACCGTCGCCCATTTTACCGGTTTGTGGCGACCAGGTATTCATCCCCCAGGGTAAAGCAATTGCGGGGTAGGTATTACCATTAGAAAGATCGACTTTTGATTGGCTACCCATCAGCGGGTTAACCAGATCTGCAGGATCGCTTACTTGCTGGGCAAACGTGTTAATGCCAGCAAACAACAGAATAGGAAGAAGGAGTTTTTTCATTAATTGTAATTGATAGAATAGCAAATATAAGATTAGGACATTACCCGAAATATTTAAACAGAAATTATTAAAACGTTTTAGCTAAAATACATGCAAAGTTACAAGTAGCGTTAAATGGCTCAATATATGGTGGTTTGCACTAAAACAGTGTTCCGGTTCCTCCCGGCCTTAATATGCCTAAGTGCTTATATGCAAAATCTGTAACCTCACGACCGCGGGCGGTACGCATCAGGTAACCTTCTTGTATTAAGAAGGGCTCGTAAACTTCTTCAATAGTGCCTTCATCTTCGCCAACTGCGGTAGCTATGGTTTTTAAACCAACCGGGCCGCCTTTAAACTTTTCAATAATGGTTACCAATATTTTATTGTCCATTTCGTCCAATCCATGCTCATCTACATTGAGGGCGTTGAGGGCATATTTTGCAATTTCGGTATCGATACTTCCATTACCTTTAATTTGTGCAAAATCGCGCGTGCGGCGTAATAACGCGTTGGCTATACGAGGCGTACCACGGCTGCGTCGGGCAATTTCATAAGCGCCCTCGTCATTAATGGGGGTCTTTAATATATCTGATGAACGTAGTACAATAGTGGTTAACAGCTTCGCATCATAATACTGTAACCTGGAGTTAATACCGAAACGTGCACGAAGCGGAGCTGTAAGCAAACCCGAACGGGTAGTAGCGCCAACTAAAGTAAATGGATTTAACGAGATCTGTACCGAACGGGCATTGGGGCCAGACTCCAGCATAATGTCGATCTTGAAATCTTCCATAGCTGAGTACAGGTATTCTTCTACCAATGGGCTCAGGCGGTGAATTTCGTCAATAAAAAGGATGTCGCCAGGTTCAAGATTGGTTAACAAGCCAGCCAGATCGCCCGGTTTATCCAATACGGGGCCAGATGTAATTTTGATGCCGACACCCATCTCATTAGCGATAATATGTGATAGGGTAGTTTTACCCAATCCCGGAGGGCCGTGTAGTAAAACGTGGTCAAGGGCTTCGCCACGCTGGCGGGCAGCCTGTACAAAAATGCGTAGGTTGGCTAATATTTTATGCTGACCGGTAAAGTCTTCAAATGCCTGCGGACGCAACACTTTTTCAATGTCGCGCTCGCTGGAAGACAGGCGCTCTGGGTCAGGATCAAGATGCTCATTCATTACCAACGAAATTAGCAAAAAAAATCAATGAGTGAATGATAGAGTGAGTGAATGATAGAATGTTTTCTTTATGATTTATTCAATCCTTCTGTCATTCTCTCCTTCAATCATTAGCTTCATCCTTCTGGATACTTCCTAAAAATACTATTGATCTTCATTTGTATTACGCCGATAAAAGCCTCGCGGAAAATACCTGTCGACATTTTCGATGTGCCTTCTGTACGGTCTGTAAATATGATCGGCACTTCTACAAGGTTAAAACCATGTTTAATGGCCGTATACTTCATCTCGATCTGGAAGGCATAACCTACAAATTTGATCTTATCAAGGTTAAGCACATCAAACACACGGCTCTTATAACATACAAAGCCAGCTGTCGAATCCTGCACGTTAATACCGGTAATAAAACGTACATATACCGATGCAAAGTAGCTCATCAGCACCCTGCTCATAGGCCAGTTAACTACGTTTACACCTTTAATATAGCGCGATCCAACTGCTACGTCAGCACCTTCAACACAAGCCTGTCTTAACTTAATTAAGTCTTCGGGGTTGTGCGAAAAATCGGCATCCATTTCAAAAATGTAGTCGTAACTGTGTTTGGCAGCCCACTTAAAGCCATGTATATAAGCCGTGCCCAGGCCTTGCTTGCCTGCGCGTTCTTCTATAAATAGTTTGTGTGGAAACTCATATTGCAAATTCTTAACAATGTTGGCTGTGCCATCGGGCGAACCATCATCAATAATCAGCAAATGGAAATCATGAGTAAGCGAAAACACTTTACGGATCATCCGTTCAATGTTTTCCTTCTCGTTGTAAGTAGGGATAATAACTAAACTGTCGGGCACCGAGTTAATTTATAATGCTTGACGAAATAAAAAAGCCGTACACTATTGTACGGCTTCAAATATCTTAAATAATTGCTATTTAATTTGTAAATTATCTGACACCGTGCATCATTTTTTTCAAAAAGCCAGATATCAGGAATAAAACTACTGATGCAACGCCAGATAGGATCACAAAAACCATAAAAAACTCGTACAAATTATGGATTGTGAAACCGGCGAAGGTTGGATAATGAATGTCTATTTTATCTTTAGCGAGTTCTGCAATTTGCTGCGCAGTAGCGGCAATTTTACCATCCAGTATAGCTTTCAGGTCGATGCCTTTTGATGCTGCCAACGTATATTTATCACCTGTTGGCGGGATAATAGCGCCTAAAGTACCTGCCAGGGCATAGCCCGCTGCGTTACCTAAAAACCATACACCCATTAGTAGTGAAGAAAAACGTTTAGGTGCCAGTTTAGCTACAAGCGATAAACCGATTGGAGATAAACATAATTCGCCCAGGGTGTGGAACAGGTACATTACAAATAACCAGACTACAGCTAGTTTACCTGTGTTACCAAGCGGCTTAATTTGTATTGCAATGATGTAATAACCAACAGCGAGTAATAAAAGGCCGATTGCTTGTTTAACTGTAGAAGTTGGCTCCAAACCTCTTTTTTGAAGTTTTAACCATAACCAGCTAAACGGAAGTGCAAACACGATGATAAAGAATGAGTTTGCATTTTGCACCGCACTTGGTGGCATTTGCCAGCCAAATATGTGTGTGTCTGTTTGCTTATCGGCCACAAAGGTTAATGACGATCCGGCTTGCTCAAACGCCGACCAGAAGAAGATTACGAAGAAAGCTACAATGTATAATACAAAAATACGGTCGCGCTCTATTTTAGTGATTGATTTATCGGTAAGAATCAATACCGCCAAGCTGATACCAGAAGCGTAGATGAACGGATATACCCAGCTTTTAATAGGGTTAGGATCAACCGATATAAAATGAATACCCAGGAAAAGAACAACCATTAATGCCATAACACTATAAATAGCTGATTTAGAGAAATTAGCTTTTTCTGCTTCGCCGGTTGGGCTTAGGGTTGATGAATCTTGCTTAGGTTTTGCACCAACTGGCGAACCATCTGGCGCGGTTACATATTTGTTTTTAAGGAAGATGAACAGCACGGTGCCCAATGTCATTGCGATACCTGCTGCTAAGAAGCCCCATTTAAAAGCTTCTACAACCCGTATTTCGCCATGTTTAACGTCGCCCAATAGTGGACAGATAGCCATGCCTAATAAGGCACCTACGTTAATACCCATGTAAAAGATAGTAAACGCCGAATCTAACCGGGAATCGCCCTTTTTGTAGAGCATACCCACCATTGACGAGATGTTGGGTTTGAAAAATCCGTTACCGAATATTAGAACTGCGAGGGCACCCCACATTACTAATTTAGCCACATCCATGTTTGTGGCGTACATAGATCCGCTTACAAACATTAATAACTGGCCAAAGCCCATAACAAAACCACCTAAAATGATACAGTTACGGTTGCCCAAAAACTGATCGGCTATGTAGCCACCCAGCATTGGGGTTAAATAACAAAGGCCTAAAAAGCCACCATATATAATAGCGGCATCTTTATCCGAAAAGGCAAGTGCGTTTACCAGAAACAGGGTAAGCAGGGCGCGCATGCCATAAAAGTTAAACCGCTCCCACATCTCGGTGGAAAACAATACGTAAAGCCCTTTTGGATGGCCTTTAGGCGATTGTTCTATAAAATGGGGGTCTAACGATAGTTCTGGTTCTGCACTCATATATTACTATAAAAAATTTTCTAAAAATAGGATAAATCTTACAAATCAAAATTTAATTCTGTCAACACAGAATTGGGCTTACTATTACTTCTGATAATGTAATGTCTGTCAATTAATTATGTCCTGCCGCTGCGGCTGCTCTGTCCTTCAGGGCTTGTTTTTTGGGGTCGATGTCGGTATCGTTTGGATCGGATACATTGCGCAGATCGATGTTTTCGCGAAATTGCCATTGGCCATTCACCAACCTGTAGCTGTCATAGCTCAGGTCTGGCCCGTAGGTATCAGGCTTGTCCTTGAACCTTTTATCGGGTGGGGATAGGTGATCGAAGATAATAACATGTTGCTCTGGCAAATACTTCAACATCATAGATACCTGGCGCGAGTACTCGAACACCACTCTGCTTTTAGCACTCAACTTATCTGCAAACACGGGCATGCCTAAAACAGGTTTACCGGTATTAAATGATAATACTTCTATCACTTTTTTGGTTGATTTTACGGTATTGCCTTTCCAACCTAATAATACATAATAAGGAGTGGCGGCGGCCACCGGAATAATCTGGTAATACTGTGAGCCGTACCAATGGGTATTATCTGTTACAGTATCCTGCGGGTTTTCCATAAAAGGGGAGTAGTCGGCTAAAGGAAACATTTGCAGTGGGGCCGTTCCTGTATTCATCTGGATGGTGCCGTAAAAACGATAACTACCATCATCGTTCATTACATGCCAGCTAAAAATACGGAAACGATCATCGGGCGAGGTAATAATACTAACCGTTTTAACAGAATCAAACTTAAAGCTAAATGAGCCTGGTAATTTTAAAGTGGCGGTTAGGGTTTTAATAAAGGCGTAGTTAGCGCTTTTACGTTCTACGTCTTCTTCGTTATTGATCATTCTGTAGCCCAGGTGTTTAAGGCTATCCTGATAAATGGCATACATGCTTTTTTGCGGCCGTACCTGTGCCGACAATAATGCCGGGCATAATGTTATTAAACAGATTAACAGTCGTTTGATCATAAACCTATTAACGCAAATTTTCGATAACCATTGCACTGGCACCACCACCGCCATTACAAATTCCTGCAGCGCCATAGCGGGCGTTGTTTTGTTGGAGAACATGCAGCAAAGTTACAATAATTCGCGCACCTGAAGCGCCTAATGGGTGGCCCAACGATACGGCTCCACCGTTTACGTTAACTTTCGCCGGATCGAGTTTTAAAATTTGGTTGTTGGCTATTGAAACTACCGAGAAAGCCTCGTTAATTTCATAATAATCTATTTGCTCGGCAGTTAAACCAGCGCGTTGCAGTGCCAGTGGGATTGCTTTAGATGGGGCCGTGGTAAACCACTCTGGCGCTTGCTGTGCATCGGCATAAGATATAATACGTGCTAGCGGTTTTATACCCAGTGATTCGGCGCGCTCCTTACTCATTAATACCAGCGCAGCTGCACCATCATTAAGGCTCGATGCATTGGCAGCGGTTACCGTACCCTGTTTATCAAATACGGGTTTTAAGCCGGGTACTTTATCATATTTAACAGTAGCGGGTTCTTCGTCGGTATCGAAAATAATCACGTTCCCTTTTTTGTCTTTAATTTCGATTGGGGTGATCTCTGCGGAGAATTTTCCCTCGGCCTGCGCTTTTTGCGATCGTTGATACGATTCAATCGCATAAGCATCCTGATCTTCGCGGCTAATGTGGCACTCGGTAGCGCAAAGCTCGGCAGCCGATCCCATGTGGTAATCGTTATAAACATCCCATAAACCATCTTTAACCAGTCCGTCTGTAATTTGGCCATGGCCTAAACGGTAGCCGGTACGTGCCTTATCTAAATAGTAAGGTACGTTACTCATGTTTTCCATACCGCCAGCTACAATTACATCTTGTTCGCCTAGAGCTATACTTTGGGCTGCCAGCATAATGGCTTTCATGCCCGACGCGCATACTTTATTAATAGTAGTTGCAGGGATATCTGGTAGTCCGGCAAAACGGGTTGACTGGGTTGCGGGTGCCTGCCCTAAATTGGCCGACATAACGTTGCCCATATAAACTTCTTGTACGTGTTCTGGCTTTATACCAGCTTTTTCAACAGCCGACTTAATAGCCAACGCGCCCAGTTGGGTAGCAGTAAAAGGGGTGAGACTGCCCCCAAAACTGCCAATGGCTGTGCGGGTTGCAGCAACTATATATACTTCTTTCATGGTTTTAAATTATAATTTGGTGGCGCAATTTAGCTTTTTTGTATTGATGGATAAAGAACAACTGGATAGCGCTTAATTAAAACCCTGAAAACAGCGTAGTTGATATAAACGGCAGAAACTTTTTTAATTTCGGGTGCTTATTTGTAAGAATATCACTAATATTGGGCTTAATGCGATTTATATAAAAATCATTAAGAGAACGCCCCTGTTATCATAATAATTAGTTATTCATGAACTTATATAATTCAAAGTACCACCTTCAGGATTTATCGGCATATACTTTTCTAGTAACCGGCGGCGCTGGCTTTATAGGCAGCAACCTGGTGCAATATTTAATTAATCATGGAGCAGGGCATGTACGTGTGCTTGATAATCTATCAAATGGGTATTATAGCAACATTGCAGAATTTGAAGGACTAAGCAATTTTGAATTTATTGAAGGCGATATAAGAGACATGGAAACCTGTAAAGCGGCGCTTGAAGGGGTTGATTATGTGAGCCACCAGGCTGCGCTAGGATCGGTACCCCGCTCTATCGCAGATCCGATTACTACTAATGATGTTAATATTTCGGGTTTCTTAAATATGCTTACGGCGGTTAAGGACACGCCATCTGTTAAAAGAATGGTTTATGCGGCATCGTCTTCAACTTATGGAGATAGCGTGCTGTTGCCTAAAATAGAGGGAGAGGAGGGAGATCCGTTATCGCCTTACGCAGTAACCAAGGCAGTAAATGAAATGTATGCCGATGTTTTTAGCAAGGTGTATGGTTGCCATACTATAGGTTTAAGATATTTTAACGTTTTCGGCCCTAAACAAAACCCGGATAATCCTTATGCAGCGGTTATCCCTATTTTTTGCAAAGCATTTATAGAAGGCACACAACCTGTTATTAACGGTGATGGCAAGACCAGTCGTGATTTTACTTTTGTTGCCAATGCGGTACAGGCAAATATTAAATCAATGTTGTTTGACGGCCTTAATCAGCATGAAATATTCAACGTAGCCTGTGGTAGTCAGATTGATCTGAATGGCGTTATTGAGCTTTTAAGAGAAACAACCGGTAAAAACCTGAGCCCTATATACCAGCAAGAGCGCAGGGGCGATGTTAAGCATTCGCTTGCCAGCATTGATAAAATAAGAAGCACAATTGGTTATGAGTGCGAATACTCTTTTAAACAAGGCCTTGAGCTTGTTTACGATTGGTATTTGAGTAATAACGATGTTTTAACGAAACAAAAGTTGAGCTAACAACAAAATTTGCCGACTTTGCTAATTCACTTAAATAGTTAAAGTTGTGCGGTTAACGTAAGTGGCCGAAACTTTTTTAATTTTGTGAGTTAATAAATTCCATGGCAAAACTCTCATCTTCGCGCCAAAAGGCCCTTCTACGCAAATACGCATTTAATCTAAAGGTCGTAATGGTCCTTACGAGTATATGTGTAATTGTTTTTACACTACCCAAACAGGCCAAATTTAGGTACGAGTATGAGAAAGGCCGGATCTGGAACCAGAAAGATCTGATCTCGCCCTACAATTTCGCTATCCTGAAAACTTCGCAGGAAATTGAGAGCGACAAAGCTGCGGCACTTAAAACAATCAAACCCGTTTATCAGCTTAATGAAGATATCAGACAAGAGCAGGAAGATGGCTTTAAAAGCGATTTTGAAATTAAATGGCATGACTCTGGTCTAAATGACCGGTTGAAAACCAGGTATCTTACTGTTGGCCTTAATTTATTGGGTGATATTTATGACAAAGGGGTATTAAGCCTCAATGTAAAATATCAGCATAATGCCGAAAACTACCCGGTAACAATATTAAACCATAACGTAGCCGGCGAAAAAAATACTGCCGACCTGTTAACCAAAGAGCGCGCCCAAAGCTATTGCGAAAAGATACTGAACAGCACCAACCTGGATAAAGCATTTCTGCTTAACCTGCTGCAAAACCGCATACAAAACAACCTGATTTATGATGATAAGCTTACCAATAGGCTGGAAAAAGAGGTACTCGAAGGGCTATCTGTTACCAGCGGTATGGTGCAAAAAGGGGAAGTGATTGTAATTAAAGGTTCGGTTATTAATAATGAAGTTTATCAGAAATTAGAATCGTATAAAAAAGCTTTTGAAGATAATGCCCGTATCAATGGCGACCGTAACCTGGTACTATTAGGGCAGTTTTTACTGGTTTCAATTGTAATAAGCTTGCTGATCGTATTCTTATACCTGTTTCGCAAGGATATTTATTACGATAACAGGTTGGTTGGGCTTATATTGTTAGTTATAACAGCCATGCTGGGCACCCTCTCATGGGCTATTAAGCTGCAGCTGCCTAACTTTTACTATATACCTTATTGTATTGTACCAATCATCATCCGTATTCTGTTTGATACCCGTTTGGCGCTTAATATACACCTGCTTGTAATATTGGTTGCAGGCTTTTTTGTACCCAATAGTTTTGAGTTTGCCTATTTCGAGATCACCTCGGGAATGGTGGCTATTTACAGTATTAAAAACCTGATTCGCCGGGATCAATTTTTAACGTCGGCTGCTATTATCACATTTAACTACTTTGTAGCTTTTCTGGGCATCTCCTTTATTCGCGAGGGAAGCTTTCTGGCTATCGACTGGATGGATTTCTTTCCGTTTGTAGTGAGCGTATTGCTAACGTTGCTGGCCTATCCGCTTATTTATGCCTTTGAACGTGTATTCGGTATTACCTCAGAGATTACCCTGATCGAACTAACCAACACAAACGCTACATTGTTACGCGAGCTTGCGTTTAGTGCGCCAGGCACGTTTCAGCATTCGCTACAGGTGGCTAATCTGGCCGAGAATGCTATTTATAGTATCGGCGGCAATGCATTGCTGGTTAGAGCCGGTGCGTTGTACCACGATATTGGTAAGCTGGAACATCCATTATACTTTATAGAGAACCAGAGCTCCGGTTTTAACCCGCATGATAAGCTGCCTTATGAAGAGAGCGCGCAGATCATTATTCGCCATGTGAGCAAAGGAGCGGAAATGGCACGTAAACATGGGTTACCAGAAATTGTTGTCGACTTTATACGTACACACCATGGCAATACCAGGGTTGATTATTTCTATCAATCGTTCCTGAAAAACTATCCAGAGAAAGGAATCGACGAAAATATCTTCCGTTATCCGGGCCCAATTCCGTTTTCGAAGGAAACCGGGGTGTTAATGTTAGCAGATTCTGTAGAAGCTGCATCACGATCTTTGCGGGAACCGGATGCCCAATCTATCAGTAATTTGGTAGATAGGATTGTGAGCTATAAGCTTGATCAGGGGCAACTTAACGATAGCGACATCACCCTGAAGGACCTGCAAACGATTAAGGATATCTTCAAAAAAATGCTCATGAGCATATACCACGTGCGAATTGATTATTAAAAATCTGAAAATTTATTTTGAGGCGTTTCCTGTTTTGCTATATTTGCAGACCCAAAACGGGGGATAGTACTTAAAAGAAAAAAGGTGAGGTGCCTGAGAGGCCGAAAGGATCAGTTTGCTAAACTGACGTACGGGAAACTGTACCGAGGGTTCGAATCCCTCCCTCACCGCTGGGAAACATATCAAAACAGCTCAAAAACCTCTAAATCGTTGATTTAGAGGTTTTTTTGTTTCTGTTACCATCTCAAATTATTCAATGTTTATCAAAAAAAATGGGAGTAATTCCGGGAGTAGCAATTTATTTTAGAACTACTCCTAAAAACCTCAATAAATAATTGGTAATCAAGGTGTTCAAAAAATGAACATCTTGATTCATGAGCACTGTAAGTCGACATTTGTTAACTCTTTAATTGCAGTGTTATGTTAGAAAAAAGTTTCAGTATTTTAACTCATTTAAAAAAGCCAAAATTTTACAAAAGTGGAGACCCGTATCAGCTTTATTTAAGAATCACCGTCGACGGAATTGCGACGGAAATTTCTACGAAAAGGACATGGGATATTGTGAGGTGGAATAAACGTAGCGGGAGAGCAGTGGGTACTAAAGAAGACGCCAGATCTATAAACAGCTTTCTTGAGATCATGACCACTAAGGTTCATGATGCCAGACGTCATTTAATCGATGCAAATAAGGAAGTGACCTCAACCGCTATAAAGAATTATTTGTTGGGCATTGATGACCGCAAATTAATTCTGCGCGAATTCCAGTTCCATAATGAGCAAATTAAGGCGTTGGTACCTGAGGAGTATTCCCGTGGAACGCTGGACCTCTACGAAAGGACGCTTTTGCACGTTCAGCGTTTTATTCAGTGGAAATATAAAGCCGAAGATATGGACATCCGAAAGCTGGATTATGAATTTATAAGCCAGTTCTCTTTCTGGCTTAAGACGGAAAGGAAATGTCAGCACAATACGACTATTAAGTACCTTACTTATTTTAAAAAAATTGTTCTCTTGTGTGTTAAGCGACGTTGGTTGCAACAAGATCCTTTTGCAGAATTCAGTTTAGCCAAAAAAGAAAATGATCGTCCTTTCCTAACTGATAACGAGCTATCGCGAATATCGCAAAAGCAATTCTCGACTGAACGGCTATCCGTTGTAAGAGATATCTTCTTGTTCAGTTGTTTTACAGGCTTGGCTTATGCTGACGTACTTAAATTAAAGCAATCTGAGATTGTTAATGGTTTCGATGGAGAAGAATGGATTTGTACTACCCGTCAAAAAACAAGTAGTGCTTCTAAGGTTCCTCTGTTACCCCAAGCGCTATCAATTGTTAGGAAGTACACTGATCATCCGGCATGTAAGATTAAAGGCGCCGTTCTACCTATTTTAAGTAATCAAAAAATGAATGCATATTTAAAGGAGATAGCCGATACTTGCGGAATACAGAAAAATCTAAGTTTTCATATTGCCCGGCATACATTTGCCACTACAGTAACATTGAGCAAAGGCGTCCCGATAGAATCGGTTTCCAAGATGCTTGGTCATAAAAATCTTAAACAAACCCAACATTATGCCAAGATTTTGGATAATAAAGTGAGTAGTGATATGCTCCTGTTGAAAAAACGACTACAGTCTGATTTGTGATTCAGCATCTAGTTTAAATTAGGTTTATTAATATAATCTCCAGGCAACCTTAGGCCAAAAATAAAAAAGTTTAATTTTGATCTATACCAAAGGAGAGATGCACAGGTTTAAGTAGTATATTTCTCATAATATAAATGGTTCGAGTCCGGTTCGGGCTACCGAATCGGACAGCTTAGAGAAATCTAAGTTTGTCCGATTTTTTTTGCCCCTAACTCGCTGTTAATCAAAAACATCAGCTGTGCCGCTTGGTTCAATGTAGCGGTTCGATAACCAGAACCGTCAAAACACAGCTTTTCAGGATAAATCGAACCAATGATAGCACGCTTAACAGCAGTGTCCGAACTTGTGTAAAGAACATTAAGCTGCGTTAGCCTAATCAGAGCCTTATCAACGCAGGCATTCAGGTTAAACGCTTCCGGTTTCACGAAATCTGTCAACTTTGCTTCAAGTCTCAACAGCTTCGCTTCACTTTCCATCTTGATCAGTTTATAGTCATTACTATCAATTGCATCTTCCAGCAAAAGCTTTCTTGCCTTTGCTACTTTATCATTCTCAACCTGCATTTGATTTAACAATTCTTTCCGCCCATTGGTATAGGGATTGACTTGCTGATTGAATATATCCTTAACAACTTCCTTATATAATATAGTAACGGCATCTGATTTAGGGACAAATTTATTAAGCTCCTCAGTGAAGCTTTCATTGGCGTGCTCGGCCTTAAAGCGCGTGCCACATGATGAGATACAATGGTAGTAGTAATAATAGCTATGTCTTCCTTTGGATGCACTACCTGTCAGCTGTTTGCCGCACTTCGGGCAGATCAAAAATCCGCGCAAAGGCAAATGATCTTCGGTAGTTGTTTTTACTAGCTGTACCCTTTTCCTGCCATTAAGAATGTCCTGTACATCGTAAAACAATGATTCGCCGATGATGGCTTCATGTTGCCCTTGTACGAGCTGCATCTCTTCATCCCTGTAAGCCGGAACTACTATCTTGCCGCAATACACCGGATTTCTTAATAAGTTATAGAAATTACTCTTGCTGCAATTCAGTCCCTTGCTGTTAACTTCACGCCTGATCTCATCAATGTGGTAACGTTGCTTTGCCACCTGCTCAAATGCCCACTGCACGATACTTGCTTTTGATTCAACAGGGACAATTGTTTTCTTGCCACCATCAGTAGTGCGGTTGATATAGCCATAAGGGCCTGTTGTCAGGTATCTGCCTTCTTTTCTTGCTCTGCGCATGCCGTAGAAGGTATTAAGCGCTCGCCTGTCATTCTCGACTTCCGGTGCAGCCAGATAAAAAGCAAGCATCATCTTATTTTCGGGTATAGCCAGATCCAGCGGCTGTTCCACCGCTTGCGGGTCGACACCGCATTTACGGAGTATATTGATCATCTGGTAAGCGTCACCCGCGTTTCGGCTGAACCTGTCCCATTTAGTAAAGAGCAACAGATCAGTCGATTTGCCTTTCTCTTTCTTTATCCGGTTAAGCATTTCCGTCCATGCGGGACGATTAAAAGTTTTAGCGGAATAGTCTTCATAAATAACCCGCCCAACGGCAATATTTTGTATGCCACAGTATTTGCGCAATACTTCTTCCTGACTACGGATAGAATAGCCTTTATCGGCTTGCTCGTCAGTACTCACCCTCACATATAGATCTGCTTTTTTCATCGGGAAACCTTTTATTATCTATGACTGGAAACTTCTTTAATGTATTGATCTACAGACAATTTAGCGAAAAAATACATTAAATCCAAAAGTTCTTTTGCTTCTTTTTCACTTACTTCTACACCATTTTCGAGAAGTATTTTTTTTGCTTTTTCAGGAGTGATGCTCCTGTTGTCCGATGTTCCGGCTTTCATGAGCATTCAATTAAGACGTTAATGGGTAACGCCGGAAAGCTTCAGATACCAGTACAACTCCAGGCACTTGTCTCCCGACGGTTTACATATTCCCTTAACATTTGTCTTAATCCGGTGCTTACAGGAAAAGTACAGGTATGGGAACCTTGTAAAACTTTTATGTAAACACCGTACGCTCCTGCGGGATGATCGCAGGTTGTCAGAAGTACGGTAGTAAGGCTTTTGCCTTATTGGATTTTAGACGCTCGCTGTTTCGTTTTATTACATCAGGTTGAAAAATTAATTCAGTACATACCAGTGCATTGGATCGCTTAAACAACCGGAGGCAGCAAGCATTTGGACGGTCAAGGACAGCGCAATCGAATAAAATCAAATTAAACCCGCGCTGTTTATATATCCTTTACCGTTCAAAGGCGGTGCTATCTTTGTGACTGCGGTACGATGCAAACACAACCTATAGTCCCGCTCTCCTTGAGATCTAATTTATGCCCTTTCTGCAATCCGGTTTAATCAGAGAACTTGTAAATTATTCGTTGAGGTTATAATTTAAAAGCGGTGGTATTAGGAATTGACTCGATGTAGATATTACATCGTTGCCCAAGCCTTTTACATTTATGGCTTGTTAAGCTTTAAATAAGGATTTAAGGAACCTGATCATTTTAGCAATCTGCCTGTCAAGCCAGTATTCCTGTTTTTGATAGGTGTTATAGCCATAAAGTATGATGGCAAATAGTAACAGCCATTCAAATAGGCCCATGAGATAGCAATGTTTAGGTTCTTGATTAGTCTAAAATAACGAAATTAACTAAGCCTCGGAGATATGAGCTTATCTGTAATCTCTTTACAACAATAGTAGGTGTAAAAAGAAAGCCCCTAACACTCGCTGTCCGGGGCTTCCAACCTAAGGGATATGATTGCGAACAAACACCCAGGCTAATAAAAATGTCTTTCCTATAAAAGGAGGGCATTAATGAAACAGCAAACAACTAACACAATGGATATTTTGCCACAACTTGATAAA
>Ga0116227_10008044_pt1 | contig 20149 bp, 15 predicted proteins | sample S1TSphgellanicum_FD_89693 | JGI IMG/M metagenome (GOLD analysis project Ga0116227, IMG submission 89693) | Host-associated microbial communities from peat moss isolated from Minnesota, USA - S1T2_Fb - Sphagnum magellanicum MG | ecosystem: Host-associated > Plants > Peat moss > Unclassified...
CTTTTGGAGGTTGATGTCCTCATCAATGTTATGATGATGTGTTGGACTTCTCATTATGTGTTTTCCTATTTCCCATTTCATGGCCACAGTTTTGCTCAAACTTTTCAACCATTTCTGGCAAATGGTCTAAATGAATGAGTTTCATCCATTGTGACACTTTTGGGTGACATCCTTCCCACTTGACCAAATATTGTTTACCAATTCGCATGGTTTGTCTTATGATTAGGATGCACTTTACTTCCCTTGTGAGGTTATGCTTAATGAGGTCAAATCTTGGGTGATAGGCTTATTTTTGGTCCTTCCTTTTTTTGTCCTCATGAATTGGCTTCAACTTGGACACATGGAAGGTCATGTAGGCTACTAACATCATTGGTAGTTGCAAAGTATACACATCAAGGTGGGGTTTACAAATGATTTTATAAGGGCCTGCGTATTTCGAACGAACCTATTCACCAAAATTTTGGGCATTTTTTAAAAAAAATTATGTTTAACCACATTAAATCCCCAACCTTGAATTCTATGTGCCTTTGTGATTTGTTGGCTTGTTTCTCATAATTAGCCTACATTTTTTCTAAGAGTTTGATGGCTTATGTTTTCCTTTCTTCGCGTTCTTTGGCCATCTCTTCGGCCTCCTTGATGCCTTCACGATGAATGTTTTTTGTTCTACGAATGGCTAGATCCATGGGTTATTTTGTTTCAACTCCCAAGGCCAACTCAAAGGGACTCATTTTAATGGTCGAATGTTTATGGAGTTGTAGCAAAAATCTGCCAAATCCAAATGATCACCCCAATCGTTATGATTGTTAATGATATAATTGCAAAAATATTGATTCAATATCTTGTTCACTTTTTCAACTTGTCCATTGGTTTACGAATGGAAAATGGTACTAAATTTTAGCTCGGTCCCCATTTTTTTCATCAATAATGTCCAAAATTTTGACGTGAATTTCACATCCCAGTCACTTATTATGACCTCCATCATACCATTATGCCAGACCCATATGTTGAAAAATAGTTTTGTTGTCCCCACCATGATGGCATTTGTTTGGGTTAGTGCAAACTTTGTTAATTTTGAGAACATGTCTACCACCACAAGGATGGCATTCGTCCCTTCCCATTTTGGGAAACATGTCATAAAATCCACTAAAACACTCTCAAATGAACTTGAAGGAACTGGCAAGGGTTTATATAGCCCAAACTTTTTCTTATGTACCAACTTGGTACTTTGACACACGTGTGGACGTAATGTTCTATGTCTTCTTTCATTTAGGCCAATAAAAAGTTTTCCCCAACAACTCTCTTTTTGTCTTCTCACCATAATGTCCCACCATGGGCGCATCATGCACTTCTTACATGACTTTTGTGCACAACTTTCCTTTTGGCACGTAGATTCACAATCACTTCCATCTTAACAATCCATCTAAAAGGGTGATTCCACTCGTTTTCTTTTTTTGGCACAAATCATTAAAATAATTTTGTGCCAAGTGATCTTCCACATACATGTTCCATATTTTTCTCTCTAGATCATTTTCTTCAACAAGCATGGCTGGGAAAATTTTAGTATTTTCCCAAGGAATCTCCCCTTGGTATTCCTCTTTGTGACTTAACGTATATGGCACATTATCTTTGTTAGGCTTATGGACTAACTATATGTCCATAAAGGCCAAGTTATCATGCCAACGTAATTATTTAGTTGTGACCCTCGGTTGGGTCTCAAAATATCTCAAGGATACATTATCCATAGACTTTAGTTTTATAAAAGCCCGAATAGTATTGTCATGCCTTTAAGTAATTAACTACCACAAATAACTCATTTTCATGAATTAACCATCTCAATTGGGCCTTCGCTAACTTTTTACTTTCAAAGGGAATTGGGTGTCCTTATTACATCAAAGCCCTACCTATCACAAACCCATTCGCATTTGTATGCACTTTGATTGGCTTCACAAAGCTTAGGAATCATAGCACCGATGTTGACAACAATTTCCTTTTTAAAAGTTCAAACATTTTTTGTTGTTCGCCCTTCCAACTGAATAATCCCTCTTTCTTCAAAAGGTCAATGAACAATTTTGCCAATGTCGAAAAGTCCTTTATGAGCTTCCTATAAAAACTGGCCAATCCTAGGAATGACCTAATCCTTTTGGCCGAAATCATGTTTTGCCACTTCGTAACTGATTCAATCTCTTTGGGGTCAGGCTTCACCCCTTCCTATGACAACACATGTCCCAAAAAGTCCATTTTTGGACTTGCAAATTCACTTTTCACTCAATTGGCATATAACTTTTCTTTTTGAGCTTTTGTGACACAAACTCTAAATGTGTCGCATGCTCCTTTGCAGACTTGGAATACATCAAGAAGTCATCTATGGAGATGATCATGAACTCATCTAAATTTTTGTGAAAGATTGAATTCATCAAAGTTGTGAAAGTGGACAAGGCATTACACAACCCAAATGACATGACCAAAAATTCATATGAATCATATTTTGTCTTCATAGCCATATTTTCCACATTTGCGTATGAAAAGCCTTGGTGGTGAAATGGTAGACATGCAAGACTCAAAATCTTGTGCTATAAAGCGCGGAGGTTCAAATCTCCTTTGAAGCACTTTTCTATCTATGGTAGGACAAATAATAATCCCAAGTAGAAAATGGAACGAAAATAGAATTGTTTCAAAACTTTTTTTATAAATAGGAAATAATCCCATGTTATACTATTTATTTAAAATCAATGATTTGGATAAACCCAAAATAAAAAATTCTATTTATTTCATTCGGAATAAATCTATCGGTTTTATGATTTGGACAACCCCACCAATTAGAAGGAATGGAGCCGGATCTAGATAATAAAATTCATAAATATTATTAGATGATATTTTGGAGTATTGCGGAGTAGATGTCAATCAAAATATGAAAGTAAATATTCTTGCATTTATTGCTACTGCAATTGTTCATACTAATTCCTACTGTTTTTTTACTTATTATTTACGTACAAACAATCAGTCAAGGTAGTTGATTAAAAAAATGAATTTATAGATATACAATAGTGGTAGAACCAAACTTTTATCGAAAAATTCATTCCTTTAGAATATCAAAAAAAAAGGGGGGGGGGAGGGTTAAAAAATTGGAGCACAAGCAATTTCAGCCCCATTAAGACAAATAAAATAGAGTTGAATATGTTTTTTCCTCTTTCCCCAATCCCTTATATATTATATATATTTAAAGTTCTTACATGATTCATATAAAATTAGGCCCTAGTACTATAATAGGATTGGGGCTCATCATGGTAGGCCTACTTTTATATGCATTTCGAATAATGGAACCTAATGTATCTAGAGGTGTGTTTTTGGATGTACCCTACAAAGAAGGATTTAAATAAATTTGATGTATTTATTAGTAATGATAGATATGATACTCGAAATGAAATTTCAACACAAATCTAATAATAACCTGACTTTAAGTCGATGTGGTTAAAATAAAAAACCCCATTTAGTTGCTAATAAAGATCATCAATTTGGGGCAAGGGGTAGTTGTTCTTAATGGTGATTTTGTTCAAGGAGCGGTAATCTATGCACATGCGTAATTTTTCGTCCTTTTTATCCATGAATAAAATAGGCAAACCATAAGGTGATTTGTTCAACTTAATGTATCCCCATTCCATTAAGTCGTTTATTTGAACCTTGAACTATTGTAGTTATTTTGTATTAAGTCAATGGGGTGACTTAAAAGGTGGTGCCCACCAAGGCACCACTTCAATTTTGTGGTCCACATTGCGAGAAGGAGGTAGATGTTTAGGGAGCTTGTTTGTTAACACATCCAAAAATTTATTAATTATGTTGGGAATACACATAGGCCAAGACTTAGCCCCTTTGGTTTTAGACTTGACACTAGATTCATCCACACATGTAAGAATTTTAAATGAAATCTCCTGCAATTCTTACAAGGAGGCCAAATGAATAGCTACTTTATTTGAACTATCTTGGTATTTGACTTCTAAACTAACAAACCTATTTGCTAGCCTAATAATGATTCTTAACTTCAAGTCTCCTCTCAAGACATCTTATGGTAGTGTTTAAAAATGTGTTCCTTAAGATGGCCTTAATGCCATCCAAGGTGCAAATTGTGAAATTCTCTGTAAACTTCGTTTTACCACATTCCAAAACATCCCCCAACACCACTTCACTTGTCAATATTGCAATTTTTTGTGTTAATTGGACCTTGATGGGTTTGGCTACCTTTGTAGCCACCCATTCAAATCCCACTACCGCACTTAGGGTTACAAACAAGTGCATGGCTCTTGAATCCAAAAGACACAACACCCAATTAATTTTTACCTTGAACCTAAGCAAGAATAATTTTGGGCCCAACTTGGTGACACTCACCTTTGTGATGAATCCCCCTTGTGCCTAGTCTTGTCTTACCTTGTCATAATCCTTGGCAGAATGCCCAACCCCACACAGTTGAAACATTGGACTTTGGTAACATCCCACAATTTTTTTTTTCTGTCGAGGTTCCTTTATCCTTGGGTGGGGTCTTATCCCACTTCTTATTTTGGCCCCTCTTTGGGCCATTTGCATTTGCGTTGCAGTTCCAATACTCACTCTCATTGTGAGTTGTGAAACTTGCAAGGTCCCCATTTTTTTGTGCAAGAGACTGCACCAGCCTAAACCAATCCATGTCCTTGTTGATTGCTTGGGACTCAAAGTAAGCCTCCGTTTGGAAAGCCCATTGTCTCACCTTTTTTTTCTTGGTGTCCTTTCTTGTGAAAGGATTTGGCGTTTGGGTCTTCATGGCCTTTGTGGCTTCTTTGTTTGGCCTAGCCCGCTTCTCCTTTTGAACCTCTTTCAACTCCAAAGACAATTGTATATTGGTTGTTCTCTTGTTAACCACAAGGGTTTGCAACACCTTTATGGCTTCAACCATGGCATTCATGGATAGTGAGGAAGGACCTTCTTTAACTTGAAGGGCCTTAAACTTGGCCTGTTCTAGTTTCATCTCCAATCAGGTTACCTTTCTTATAACTTGGAAAATCTTTTTGGCCTCAAGCTAGAGCCTTGCCTCCCAAGCCTCTTTTGCCACTCGGGCTTTTTGAATTGCTTGAGCCATTTGAACCTTTTGGGTTTTCTTGGGCTCTTCCATCCGTTTTGACGCCTTGATTGGTTTTTTCGAAATATGAACAATTTTTGGGTTTTCTTTTCCCTCTTCACTTAACTTTAAGGAATCAAAGGAAAATTAGAGTTGTTCCACTACTCAAACAGTGTCCTTGGAAGCTCCATTTTTTGAAGATTCCTTCCTTGTCGATGCCCTTCCTTTTTCAATTTCCGGATTACAAGGCAAAGGTTCTTCCTTCTCACCTTTGGGTGTCTTGGGAAGCCCTTTGGTAAGGCTTAATTTGGTTGTCGCCACCAACTTGACCAACTTCTTGGCTTCACAACTTCCTTTGCAGTGGCTTTCTTCGCCTTGACCATTGCCATTTATGCCTTGGTTTGGCATGAGCGTTTTGTGACGAAAGACCCGACCACTGCTTCTTCTCCCATCTTTTCGCTCATTAGATCAAGTTTTAGCTTTAATATTAGATGACACACCTTTTCCCACTTGCCGCCTTGAATTCCATGCACCTCGTCAAGCTCCCTTCACATTGACTTTTTTAGCTCCTAATTACCTACACACCCCATGACACATTTGGTTAGTCCAAAAGTCCTGACCATTCAAGATGGATTTAAATTCATTGTTTACGCTCATTTGACCTTGTTATCGAAACTAAGTTCTAATCTAATTGGAACAAGCCAGGGGCCCAACTCCCAAAGCCAACCCATTTGGCTTTAAAACCAAATTAGCTCTAAACCTTAAACCAGCTAATTCAGGGGCCTTTTAGGACCAATTCCTAGAGTTGGTCCAAAGGACTTAGGTTAGGATGACTTGAATCATCTCAAAGCCTACCTTCTTTTGGCAACTTCAAAGCTTTAAAAGGATAACTTCTAATCGTCCCAAACGTTTTAACCGGTTCGTCCCTTGGGTGACCCAGGACAATGCTTAATCATTTGTTGAGGGTTTTAAAGGGATAGTGCCTCACACTATAGTCCTGAAAACAACCCCTAGTCATCTTCTTGGCTAGTAAGAGCCCAAGCTCGCGCATTAACCCATATGGACCTTAAGGTCTGCACACATCTTTACTCCTAGAGGAGTTGAACCTTGAGGAGCCATTTTTGGCCTCACTTTCATATCATTTAGTGCCCCACTAAGGTGGTATTGATATGAGGCGTGCATCCACTTGAAACATCTCGTAAGTGGAAGGGCATGTTATTTAATTTCAATTGTTTCATTAATTAACAAGTATGTTCTTCGCCATGTGCTTGAGGTGACGGTGCTTGCCTTTCACGCTCTAGTTTATTGTTATATTTTTTGTTTGAAATGAAGCTTTCCTTCAATTGTGCCTAAATAATAATCATAAAGTGTAAAAGTGAAAAAATAAAATTTGAAAAATCTATGGATGAAGCCAAGGTGGTGATCATCATGAACCAATTTAGCCAATTTTGGCTATTAATAAAATATGCAAGTAAGATAGTTAAACATTCTTATTTAATTTTGGCTACCTATTTGAATCATGCATAGAAATGTGACAAGTTTTTATGAGTTTTTTGAATTTCTAAAAATAAGATCTTTTTTTAAATCATTGCATTTGTGACAGAAAATTTCCAATATTGTGTAACATTGTGAAATTTTACACCAAAAAAAAGGGCTGCATGCACACATCATGTTGTCAAAACACATAAGATTGATTCTTCTAGAGAAGAGGCAATAGCTCCAGCAAAAGAAGAGGGAAGAGTTTTTTCTCATTCCCACTTTCACAGTACTTCTGGGATCAAAAAAAATTAATAATTTTTTAAAAGTTCCAACATGTAAAACATTGCAAATGTTGGAAGAAAATTGTTGGAATAAAAATAATTTATATTATGAAGAGGGATGCTTCGCCAGGAAACACACCGCCACCCCCTCCCCCACTTATGTGAAACACGGCTTTCAAAAGTTACATCCAAAAGTGAACAAGATTCCACATTGACAACAAGCCAAAAATCCCTGTGTTCAACATATGATTATATTATATCTACATCCTCATCCAAATCTCAGCATGAAAGGTTAAAAAAAAGAGAAAAGAACCAAATTCCGGAATCGATGGAAGATGATTTTAGAGTGAACAATGAAATTTGATGCGATCCCAAACAAAACAAAGTTATATGGAAAGAGAAGATACATCTTTGCAATTGGGGCCACTCTCAAAGGAGCTCCCTTTGAAAATTAAGATCCCTAATGAAAAAATAGGAACTTCGATCGTTCCATTTATTTATTTATTTATGGTAACAAAGAAAAATGCATTGCAAGGAGAAAAGCACAACCAATCAAGCCCTGAACAACAAGGCACAATCAATCACCAAAGGCAAGACAGTGGAAGAGAATTCCTTCCAAGTTCAATGGCTCCATTTTGTCTGCGCAAGGAATGGGTTAGCCAAGCACCAATTTTGTTTGTAATCAGAATTTTGAATATTTTAAGTGTTTAAGAAGATGAAGAGTTGAGGTGGGGTTTAGGGTTTTATTAAACTCTTTCTCCAACTCCAAACAGAAGAAAGAAAAAGAAAAGTGTAAAGAGGGGTGCAGAAGTGGGAGGGATGGGTTGGACATGTTCTCTTGAAAAAATAATACACCATATTATTAAAGGCGGTATTAGATGTGATAGAGATAAGCACAATCCAATAGGGGTTGTCGGACATGGACACATAAATTTATACTTGAGCCACATAATGTCAGAACACAGTGGTGAGTACCCAAGCTTTGTCGGAAGTAATAATTAATTGTTGAGGTAGGCGATGGGGTGGGGTGTTCAAAATGTCTTTTCAACCTTGTTTTTTAAAAGGGTTATAGGATAAGTGTAAAAAAAATACACAAATATATGAGGTCTATCAAATAGGCTTGTACTTAAAGACGAAAAGAAAGAGAGAGAAAAAAAGGAGGGGTGTATATGACTAATCGAATATGAGCTTTGAATTGTTTTGAGAAGTTAACTTTAGTAAACTAACACATTAATGTTATAATAGCATCATAAGCTTGTCCCTAGGTGCAAAGAAAAATCATGTGATATGTGAGATTGTTCAAATGTGTGCCTTTGAATTTGGTTTAAGAGTTGCTTCTATGACATGTTGTATGTAAATGAGATGCAAATTACAAAGAACTTCTAACAAGAATTTGAATTTTTTAATTTTATTTTACTCAGACTATTTACTAAACGTGGTCCTCAAATTATTTATTCTTGTTATTTTATTTATTTATTCTTTTTTGATGATAGGTCTGTTTATTCTTGTTATTTTATTTATTTATTCTTTTTTGATGATAGGTCTGTTTAGTTCGAATGACAATGAGTCAAGTTTAGGTAGAAAGAAAACCTAGATATTGGTCCATTGCATAAAGAAAGCCAAGATATTGGTCCATTGTTTCAACCAAGCTTTAAAAATTATGTTTTAGTTCAAAGTTCACAGTTAGGCAAAGTAGCAGATGCTATGGAAATGAAATTTTATTGTGAAACAGACAACATTGGCACCATCTCGCTGGCCCTCGGGGTTGCCCATTTAATTGAAAATGGGGCCATCTTGCTTCCCATGCTTAACATGTGGGGGAACCAGAAGTAGCTACTTTGTACATAGCAAGGGTGGCAAGAACAACTTTTTTTGGGGGAAAACTGACCCTTAGTCCTTTTGGGTGTGGGGTGTACGAACCGAAAGTAGTCCATAATAACCTAAAGGAACTTGAGTTCTGGTGATGGGGTATTCTTGATTCTATGTTTTTGCTTCACTCCATCCCAGTCACATAGACAGCCACGTCTGAACATGCTCCATTCAATCAATCACATTGTCCACTTTTTCTTGATTCGTATTCTTTCCTTCTAGTTCAGGATAACAATTGTAGCTGGAGTCTGGCTGTACAATCGTCTTGCAAGATTCAAGGCTCTGCAAAACAAGTAGGTGCCTTCGGCCTCACTGTGCATAAGTGGAAGACAACAAGGCCAAACGCATGAGTTAAAAAAGGAACATGGAACTGCAAGAAGCACCTCCCTAGTCCCTTACCCATTGGAGAGTTCCAGAAAACGTAATGTGCAATTCAATACCAAGATTCAAATTTGTAGAGTAGAGTGGAAGCATTGATGTTCAAAACCATTATTAAAAAGGCCATAATCTGTTAATCAATCAAAGAAATTGATCAATCAAAAATGTATCGAAGGTCAAAAGAAAGGGCATTCTGAGTATAATGAGGTGCCAAGAAAATGTGAAGCAGAGGAAACACATTAGCATGCAACTTGGATCTTAGCTTAATAACAAGCTATGGAGAAAGTTATTAAATTGTGCATTCAATCGGAGTCCAATGTTATGCAATACACAAATCACATCCCCTAAGTAACCATTTGTGTATTTAAAAATAAAAATAGCATGCAATCAACATTTTTTTTTGGCAAATTTTCACATGGTTTTTTGGGAATTGGGGGGTGGGGTGGGGATAGTGTAAGTTGGAAAATATTAGCTAAAATATTGGAAAAACTCGCCAAACTTTGGAAACTGTGAAATTGAAAAAAGAAGACCCTGAATGTAATACACTTGTTGAGAGGAATGTCAAGAAGAGGAATGTAATACACTTCTTGGGAGGAGGGTTTTCTCTTTCCAAGTTCTTATTAATCTATCATTTTTTAAGGTGACAAACTTGGCTATTGCTGGGGTCATTGTGATCAACCTTTTTTTCCTTTGAAAAGGGATCACACCCTTTGTCTTCTACTTCCCATGCAACACATGTGATGTCTATTTGAAGTTCACTAACCCCCAAATAAGGATTCAATATGACCTCCCCATGTGGACCAAACTTTAAACTCTTAGTTTGGAAGACTTTCTTGTGGTTTCTTTCGACAGTAGTTGTTTTTTTTTAATAGTGAAATGGCACAAAAATTCAAAGCCATTTTAAAACAAAGAATTCATATAAGCTCCTTTTCTCTCCTTTTCATGGGGACCCCATAGGGTTTTATGGTAGCTCCACTCTTTGGAAAGTTGCCTCTTGAAACATCTATTCGCACCAAGGGATAGGAGGTATAATGTTGTTTCCCTTCCCCCTCTTGGTGTGGGGGTCAATTTTTTAAAAAATAATATAACTTACGATAGATAAGGAGGGGCACATGCAACAAGCATAACATGACATACCTAAGAGGTGGCCATGTAGTTTTTTACTTGCCATGATTTTATTTTAATTTTTTTTCACATGATGACATCCATAATCTATAACCTCATGGAGAGGGTGCATAACTAGCAAATTTATGTTCCTCATTCAAAGTTATTCTATTTATTTTTTCAATCGGTAGATTATGATTAAACATGATTAAAAGTGCAATAACGAGAGGCGATCCTCAAAAAGGTGAACTTGTTTTCACATTGGCTATGTACCTTTTATGGAAAGCAAAAAAATCAAATCATACTTTGTATTTACCAACGTTTTCTTTTGTGATTCAAGGTAGATTTAAAGAATGCGAAGATGTTGTGAGATGTCAAATTTAGTTGGTTATGGTAAGATATCAATGTCTACACAAAATAAGGCCTTCAATTATTTTGAAACTCTATTCCTAAAAGATAGATTACTAATCTCATCATTGTCACTTGTTATTACAATAATAAGTCAAATTCACAAACTTGTTAAGGAGGGTTTAACTAGTAGTGATACAACAATGATCGGTTCATGCAATCACATCCATAATAAGAAGAATAAAAACTTGGGCCTAAACCAAAACTTTCTAGACAATGTCCAAAAGAACTCGTGCAAGAACAAATTTTGGTCATTTGAGTTAACATGAAAGAACACTTAATTACCATATGCAAGAACAAATAATTTGTTTGTCATGTGGAGGAAAAGGGTCGTGACATTGTGAAGGTTGTATTTCAAACTCAACATTTGAAGGATAAGAAGACTTTTGGGAATTGAATCCACAATTTGGGAATCTATTTGGAGACCTATTTCACAAAAGAATAGGCCTTAGTGAGCTTTTGGGAATTGAATCCACAAGAAATCAGAGACCATGCTTTGCATCAATAATGTTGTCTTATTTCGGCAAACTAGACTTGGCATTTCTCAACATCATCACTCTTTCCAAAATTGATGGACCCATATTATCTTTTATTATAAATGTTTCTTTACTTTCCTAAGAACATTGAATTTAGGTCTTAGTTATGAAATTAAAAATGTGACCCAAATGCATAAATAAGACCAATGTTGGGTGTTTATTACATAACCATGAAAATATATGTTGTAATTAATAATCAAGAAAACAAAAAAAGAACACACAAAGTAAAATTAAAGCACTCATTTCATTAAACCCACACACATTATGTTATTAAACTTCATGACACACAATACCTACTAGAATTGTACTTTAGGACTATGACACAATTATCAAGACACAAGTATTTATCTCAAAATGCCCCCATCAACCCCAAAACTTCCTATTGAAAAAGGAAGGTCCTCCAACATGCTCCTTGTGTTTTATCCTAGATACCTACCAAGAACTCTTGTCAAATGGCCTAACAAGTTACATGAATCATCATCCTAATTTCACAAGTCACCTTCTTAATCCTCAAGTCAAATAAGCAAAAGACCAAATAATCAAAATTTAAAAGAATCTAAAAGTTAACATATTTGACTAACCATTTTATTCAAGTTATAGTGATTTAAAGACATGTTCATCCTTAATGTCTTATGAACTTGTTATCTATATTTGGTGTGATTGGACACCTTCCCATATCTTCCCCCTTTCCCAATACCCATTTGCAAAAAAAAAAAATTCTGAAAATAATGGAGGTTATTGATAAGAGGGGTATTCAACATTGCAAATGATATCACCATAAAATGCTCCAAGGTTTTTTGCTTTATATCTGAACATATTTCCATGTGCGGAAAATTTGTTCATCAATTGAAATGGGCAAAATCAAAATCAAGGTACTGCAGTGGAACCACTTGACACCTTACTTGAGTCTTTAATTATTATTTTTAAATTAAACTAGTTTGAACTATGTAACAAATGCAACTTATGTGTAGTTGAAACATTTTAATGTTTCTTTAAATTCAAAATTAGTTTATGTCTAGATGTTTCATATGTGATTCACAATAGAAAATCATGTTCATTTATTAATTGGTAGGTTTCTTACCATAAAATCTTTGGATATAAATTTTCAAACACTATATTAAGAATTCAAAAAATGTTGATGCTATTTTTTTTATGGAAGTTGATGTTTGACCCAAAAAATGTGTTTATGGTTCAAATTTGAACAGTTTGGCATAGTTTAATTAATTCTATCGATTATTATACAATATTATAAATAATTTTCACCATGATTAAAATTTAATTTAAATTTTTTTTAAGGATATCAAATTGTGAACCAAATTTTAAAATTGAAAGATCCTTGTGTGTATTGTAGTTATTACAATTTAACACATTTGCCATTCACAACTAATGTTATCATTCTATGCCTTTGAAACCCTTCAACACTCTAATTTTTTTTTATAGTACATGATGCACAAGTTGACCCACTTGCACCAAGATTGAGAACTTTTAAATGTTTATTTTTCTTTCACATCAAAGTCACAAAGATATAATGATTTACTTTAAATTGTTCTAGGTTCAATTGTGTCAATCCCTTGTTGTTAATAAGTTGAACAAAGTGTCCATCAAGGTTTTGTTTAGCTCTCATGATCACTCATGATTAAATGCCCTAACAAATTCATACTTATTTGTGAGTTAATCAAATCTTGTGAGCCACAAGTTTTGTTTATGAGATTTGTAAAATACAATGATTTGTTTTTCAAGCTCCCAAATCTCAATTTTGGTTTTTGTTAATTTGAATGTTGGCCCCCATTTGTGAGCTCTAATATTCAAGCCCCCACACTTGCGTGTGCCTTGATTCCTAGCCTTCCACATTCCAATGCTTTCAATCTAGTGCTGAGGTATTATTTTTCACCCATTTTTTTCATCATTTTTGTTTTTATTTTTTTGAAATCTTTGAAATTGCTGATATGGAATAGTCCTAGGGAGAAAAGATATAGATCTTGATTGCAAACATTTGGTTGTGCATTTGGTTCATTTTTTGGGTACAAAATTCATGTAATATTCTTTGTACTAAAAATTCACATCCCAAGTTTGCAAAAATTCAAATATTTGAAAATTTTGTGGTGAACCCCACATCTAGCAACCCAAGTCATAGAGGTCAATATAGGAAAGATGGCCCTCAACAATTTTTCATCCACATTTTCGGTATTCTTAAGCTTTAATGAGTGAAAGAATGCTATTTAGGTTAAAAGCATTTGAGTTCATAGCTATATATATATAGTTAGTTAGTTTGAATATGGTTTTATATGTCCATTCAAATAGAAACTTTTATTTACACACACACACACACAGACATGCTTTTAAGGCATCAATGTATGATATAAGTTCATTTATATAATTTCCATGTGAAAGGCATTTTTATCTTCTACTAGAGTTTGATGTGGTCCCAAACAAAACAAAGTTTGGTTAGGGTAAAACTGCCCATCATCAATCACTACCTTATGACCGAACATTTCTCTAGATCTTCGTCATCTGTGCTTCATTTTGAGTGATTTAAAATCTTACAAGAGCGCTATGTTAAGCTCTACTGATCGTCTTTGAAGTGCAAATGAAAAGGAGTAATGGAAAAATAGAAGAAGAAAAACAAGCTTTTCAACTTACAAAACGTGTTTTTTTTTCCTTCTTTTTTTCTCTCTTTGGACCCCTCCTATTTTTAAAGCTTCTAACTTTCTCATTTCTTGTTCATTTTAAACGATCTAAAGTGCTATAGGAGCACCACCTTCAGTTCTACAAATCATCTTGAACTCTAATAGCAACACAACAACATACAAAGAATTGTGGGGTGTTCGGGAACCGGCTTTGTAGTGTTATGTGATTTATTTTTTCAGTTCTTGACTCCCTCTACTTTAAGGCGCTCTAACTTTCTCATTTCTAATCCATTTTTGAATATTTTTAGAGCGACAGATGCGCCAAGAGGAGGCGTTCAAGTTTTGTTGGAAGACCAGAAACAATGGAGCCCTCCCCTTGGAACCGGCCTACCCTGAGCGCTTAAGTGTTTGCTCACTGGCAGTTCTACCCTAAGTGTTTCAAGTATCTTTCAGGATGGGATCATCCTCATAGTAGAGCTCCCTTTGAAAATCAAGAATCCCTCCAGTTCATCTGATCAAGGAATGTGGTAGATTACTTTTGTTCTTAATCAAAATCTTGAATACCTATTAAGGTTTTTGAAGGGTTTTTGACACACACTACTTATAATGTGATGAAGAGTATTGAGCATGGGCATCCTTGATTGGCCTTAAACCAAAAAGAACACTCACACTATGGACTCTCCCAAAACAGAAGCTTATATAACCTTTCTTTTGGTTTAGCAATAAAGTTTACAAGTGTGGAATTTTGGCTGAAAGATATGGGATAAAGTTTGGTGCTATTGGGAACAGATTGGGAAACACATTGGAACTTGGGAACATACTGGGAACATAATTGGGAATCTTGTGGGAAGAAATGGCTTGGTTTTATACTTGCTATGTCCCCACCATTATGCCCTTGCCATTACCCAAGGCCAAAAATGACAAAAGAACATAGGTATAAAAGAATGTAAAACCCTAAATGATAATGAGCATAAAAATTCTTGGAAGCCATTGAGGTGAGTGAGCATGCACCGAAGGGGCCTAATTATTTCCATTTGGGGAAGGTAGGGCAATGTTGAAATTTTTGGATTTTTGGTTGTTCCCAATGTGTTCCTATGAAGTTTTCATTGTGTTCTCATCAAGTTCTAAATGAAATCCCAACATGTTCCTCAAGTTCCCAATTTGTTTCCAATAGCACCTTACTTTGTCCCATATGTTTTGCCTAGCGTTGTCCACTTGAGACCTATTGAGCTGGGCCGATATTTAGACATATGTTTTTATGTTGGGAGGGAATACTTTGGGAATCAGCAGAGTTAGAATTTTGTTTTTGTGATGCCCATCACCAAAAAAGAACAAAAATTAACTTTGTGGTCCCCCACAACTATTTAATATATGACATATGGACGGCAGATGCTATTGAAATGAACCTTTTTGTTGTTAAAGTAGACAACATTGGCGACCTCTCCCTAGCCCCTCCTTGTGGGTGGTTGTTCAATTGCCAAAGGGCCCCCTTGCTTCCCATGCGTAGCATGTGAGGTAACTAGGTAGTAACTTAGCTACTTTGTATGTACCAAGGCTGGCAAGAATTTTATTTTATTTTGGAACAATGACTACTAGTCTTGGGGCATCTAGTGGAAGAACTGAAATCAACCGAAGCGATGTAAAGTAACTTGAGTTCTAGCTAATGACATAGCATAGTACCTTGGTAGCTTCAACACATGTTTGTTGAATGATTAATTAATTTTTAAAATTTTCATTTTGACAGATAGAGTACTCTTGAAGCTTGAATAATTTCTGTCAGAAAATTTTGTTATTTGTTAATAACAATTCTAGAAATTTTCAACATTTCTAAAAGTATATAATTAGTGTTGAAGCTGCCAAAGTAGTAGGGAATTCTTGCTCTATATTGTTTCATTCAATCATAATCACATCATCAGCCACTTCCAACATGCTCCATTTAATCAACACATTCTGTTGTTTTTCTTGATTGGTAATCTTCCTTTTCGGTTTAGAATATTGATACAAGCTAGAGTCTGGCTGTCTGATCCTTTATCAAGATTTTGAGGTTCTGGTGAACAAGTAGATCTGGCCGCACTTTGGGTAAGTGAAGGTGACAAGGCCAAAAGTTACATGAAAGTGCAAACATCTCCCTTACGCATTCCCCAGTTCTGAAGTCAAGTGGTAATCCTCTGTCAGATCCAAATCGTGGAGTAGAGTGAAAGCATCAACGTTCAAATCCTTAAAAAAGACCATAGTTATTCAAGCTACTCAATTAAGAAATCCATCAATATAGGTATTAAAGGTCCAACAACGGGCTTTCTAAGAATGATGGGAGTGCCTAGAAAATGCAAATCAGAGGAAACAAATTAGTGTGCAACTTGGATCTTACCTTAGTAGCAACCTATGGGGAAAATTTATTAAAATTGTGTATTCAATTGGAGTCCAATGTCAAGCAATCTAGAAATTACATTCTATGTTTCACATTACTTAGTTATTAAGATATGCATTCCATTTGGGTCCAATATTATGCAATTATTTAAAAGTTGAAGATGGACTAAAATTTCAAACTGAGTTTCACTTCAAGACACATGATATTATATCTACAACCTTGCGAAACAAAGTTATGGAGGCTTTTCAAACACAACATGCCTTTTCTTTGAACTTTATCGAAATAGATAGTCATTGTAGGATGGCATCCCACTGGAGAAGAACGGGAATATGCCTCTTTCGTCGATAAAATACAACCATGTAAGGTGCTTTGTTGAAACTGGATTACTGGCATTTAATGGGATTATTGATGATCAAGCAGAGAAAACCTCATTGTATCCTTCAGAGCAATAATAAAGGTGCAATTCATGATGAGAATAGAAATGATGAATCGATGGAATTTTTTGCTTGAAATGGTTTTAAGAAGGTGAAATCTCAAGCGTAAACCATCATCCTGCATGAGAAAAGAGAGGTTTCATTTCATCAAATTCCAATGAGAAGATATCCAAGCTAGTGTAGCATGATCTATAATATGGTCTCCACCTTGACAATTCCACGCCGTAATCTTTTTCATATTTGCATTTACATATTATCACCTTTCAATTGTCATGTGTGAAAATTGAACATTTTTGTCCTCTCAAGCATCACCAACACATATTTATAAGGTCACATCACTATGTCCCTCAATTTGTGCTCCTACCACTAGCCTAGGCCAAAAATGATAAAAACAAAAGTAGGAATGAAAATTCTTAGTAACCAATGATGAGCCAACATGGACTCAATGACCTAGTTTTCCCAACTTGTTCCCCAACATGTTCCCAATAGCACCTTACTTTATCCCATATCCTTTGCCCTAAGTTCTATTCTTGTAACCCATTTAAGCAGCAGAAAAGGAGAAGAAAGAATGCATCCTTTTTGGGACTGTCCAAACTTGGATTAAATATTTTTGTGATGGGCCAACCAAAGATACCCATCACAAAAGAAAATAAAATTGAACTTTGGATCCACACAATTAATTGATATGAGCTGCATTATGCTAACACAATGAAAGATTAATTATTTTAAAGTCTTCTCTTTTGAGATGATGCGGTTATGTGAATCTTGTTTCAATTGATACACATTTCTTTTAAAATAATTTTAATAGGTGAAGACTGAATTTCATGTTTTAAATTAATAAAAGTGGAAATGATTCATGTAAAAACTATGTGAATATGAAATTTTGTTTTGATAATGCAGGATTCAAGGAAAACATGAAAATATATTAATATTTGGACTTGATGTCAATTGATCTCATTGATAGCATAAAGCAATGTGGAACTCAAGTTATGAATTATGTGTTATATTTAATGGAATGAACTATAATTCTCATACTGAATAATTGGATTGGACAATCCAAATGAATACATTTACACATCAAATAGGGTGGGTGTTAAACAACATGGCCCACAACATGTTATGGAATTGAAAAACTAATGTGGTCCACTCTTATGTTCAATGCTTGATGCAGAAAGGCCTGGTTTACATGAGGGCCTGGGCCTAATTGCTCATGGGGCCAAGATTGAATGTTTTGGCTGAACAATTGGACTCAATAAAGTCATAAATTATATTATTTTTATGAATTGGCTTTAAGTCAGGTAAACCTTTTCCTTCCAAGTATAGGTTCAAAAATTTATTTTATGTCCTTTCTATGAAGTTCATCATTCTCTTTCACACTCCCCATGTAAGAGTTTCAATTTGTGTTTTTTTCTTTGTTTCTCACACATTTCAATATTTTTTCTCTTTTGCTCATTTTCAGAATATTTTTATTTCAACTCACACTTTCTACTTTCATTTTTTTTTTTCAATTTTTATGTTTCCTTTCTTTTTATCCATTTTTTTCAATTTTTTTTTCTTTTTTTTCTAGTGTTTCTTCTCACTTTTGAAGTACCATAACCTTAGACCATAGAAAAAAGAAGGCAAAACATCCTTGCGACCTTTCATGGTCATCAAACATGGGATTGCAAACATTCTGGCATTACAATAGCTTGTCCTAAATGAACTCCATCTCCAAAAATGACATTTTTGATCCAATGGTTATGATGGTTTAAAAACTAATTAAAAAAATTAATAAACTTCTTGGGCCTAAGGGAAAAAATTGCGCATTTCTTTTATTATCTTGGGCCCAATTTTTTGGTGTCATAAGGTGTGCCATGTAAGATGACATGTCATTTTAATGATTTCAGACCCAATCCCCGTGTAAAATTACTTGGGCCCAATTTAAGTATTTAACCAATAGGATTGCTCTATTCCATTTTCAAATTGGACCCAAGCCCTCACGTAAGCTGGGCCTAAGTTACTTATTTTCAAATATTAACATTTAGATGTTCGACAAATAATACTTACCAAAAAACCTTCCACTTAAAGTTCATCAAATTAGCAACCAATGTTTGGTCAAAAATCTTTATAACCTAGGGTTTACTCAAGTTTAATTTTCCTGCGGGTCCCTAGAAAAGAACGTCCTTTCCACTAATTTCATCTGAGAGTTCACTTTTGAATGGCAGTCTTTTCAGTTTAGAGTTAGTTGCAAAATGAACCATCTTGCTTGTGAATTCTAAAACATATATAACTAGTTTCTCTCATGTTTTTTTTCCCCTTCTTCCCATCAATTTCGTCAATATTTGTAAAGTATGTTCCAACATGAATGCATTGATTTTGATGAAAACTAGATTATTTATTTTCTCATGACCTTAAACACCATTGAAGCTTTTTCTACAATCTCATGTACAATTTTCCTTGTGTTTTCTCTCTCTCTTTAAGACTAAATATTTTAACTAACTCACTTCAAGAGATTTTAACTGTACAACTTTTTCCCAAGGCCTTCGTAACATCATTCCATGACTCTCCCAAGGTCTTTTGTAACATTATATCTTTCAATAACTGGGGAAAAATTGAAATCTATCCATAGCAACCTTGAATCAAATATTAAAACAAGCTTGGCTATAATGTTTCAAAAAAACTTCTTGGGTCTTCACCTCTACTTCTTATTACTTCTAAAAAACATGAGAATGTACATTTTGACCAACTTGTTATGTAAAACATTCTTTTTGTTTTAGGGGTTAGATTAAAATTCAATATTTTTTGGACCTTCAGCATTGTTGACCCAATGACTTAAAGTTCTCTTCATGTAGATCATGAAACTCCCAATATATTCAAATGCCCCCAAAATAATATCATCCTTATCCTCCTAAAGCAATCTTTTAAATAGACCAACCATTTCCAAACTTTAGTTATTTCTATCTAAATGTTTAGTTTGAAATACAGCATCACCATGACACATATCTAGGGGTGTGTCACACTGTGGCCTTGCCATTTACATTAAAAGGCATCTTAGGGCAAAAGAGGAATGATGAAAACTCAAATATTTCACCATGCAAAAAATATAATCTCCAAAAAATCCTCTAAAAGAAACCAAAATCCTTCAAGATATTATAACTCTATAACTAATCTCAAGTTTCAACAGAAGCCAAAACATATCATCTTTCAAAAATCCTCATATCAAAATAGACCTATAATTACCTAGGGGCCAAAATCCTTTAAGCTACTATACTCTGCAATGAATCTAAACACAATATCCTCACCTTGGTAGGCAAGGCCAACAAAAGCTAGTGTTGAATATGACATCTTTGTGCATTTTCCAATGTCTAGAAACTTGTTATTAGCTCTATATTTGATATTTACATGTGAAATCTCCAACATCTGAGCAACCCGTGGGATCCGGGGGACTGGCATTGGCAGTCGACGCGCAACATGGGCGATGCTCCCTTCTTTGGATACTCCTCCAAGAGAGGGTACCAGAATGCCAGGAAAAAACATCACTCCCCTAGCATCATCACCTTCATCCAGGACCTGGGTCTGCACAACTCGACGGTTGCCCAGATC
>Ga0116227_10008045_pt1 | contig 20143 bp, 18 predicted proteins | sample S1TSphgellanicum_FD_89693 | JGI IMG/M metagenome (GOLD analysis project Ga0116227, IMG submission 89693) | Host-associated microbial communities from peat moss isolated from Minnesota, USA - S1T2_Fb - Sphagnum magellanicum MG | ecosystem: Host-associated > Plants > Peat moss > Unclassified...
CAAACATTCACTAATAAAAGGGTTGTGTTCGATGCTGCGTACAAAACAATTATCCCGAACCTTGTATATCTCACCACACCACAGGACAACAGACTTCGTCTTAAACCCATCGTTAATTTAGGTGCCAAAGGCTATTATGACTACTCGAATAATATGCAGGCATTTGCTTCTGGACAGGGCTATGCGAAGGCTTACTACTACATTCCGGTCTATAATAATTATTCATTGATCATTAATGGAATTGCCTTTTATGACCTCAGCAATCAGCGAAATCCAAGTCACAAGATCAGCACCAATTATTCTGTTACAGTTGCGTCAGAATTGCCATCAACAGGCTTTAAAGCAATAATTAAGTACGAGAATGGCAGATCGGATATCAATTATAAAACAGGACAAACAGTAGTGTTGGGGTTATTAATGGACTTTTTAAAAGAGAAAAAGACATCAACGCCTACAGAACATTAAGAGAAGATAGATGTTTGCATTCAGCGCTCACCGAGCGTTCTATAATGTTTTTCATTAACTACCGGTCCGGGTATCATAATCGTAATGTGTTCATCTACCGACAATAACCTCCCGGTAACCGATATTATATTGTAATACAATAGAAGTATGTGAACTTTGCATGAAATTTAATGACAATGACCAGTAAGTCATTTTTTGCCACAATAATATTTTCGCTCATTACTCTTGTGTTCAGTACATCGGCCTATGCCCAGCGTACCATTACCAGCCAGCTATCGCACTACCAGGTAACAGTGCCGGCCACTATGACCAAAGATGCCGACAGCAATGAGAACCGTGGCGACGACCTCATATTTTATGATACTGTGAACGGCGTAATGATGAGCATCACGGCCCGCGATGGTGATTTTAAAAGCCTGAGTGCCTACCTGGACTGTACTAAGCCTACCCTGGAAAAAGACCTGCGTGCCGCCCAGGACGATAGCACTCTTATATTGATGGATTGCCGCCGGTCGCCTTACTATACCGACCGCTCCATAGTACTGCACTTCGAGACAAAGGCCTACCCAGCCGGTCTGGACCGTTGCCTCATCTACTTCTTCCACCACGACAAGAAAGAGTTGCAATTCTCTTTTGTATACAGTAAAGTAGATGCAAAAACGGATATGGCTTATATAGATGAGATCATAAAGACCGTGAAATTGCTATAGCAATTGTCACTTTTTGTTATCGTATGTTTATCTTGTAGGTATTGCTGATACAGTATAATAAAAACGAAAACATGCGCCTACTATCCGTTGCTATCCTCGCCTTCTTCTGCCTGTTCACTTCCTGTGCGCTGAACGGCGAATTCCTGAAGCCAGACAAGATACCGGCCGATAGGGAACATGCGTACCTCAGGAATGCCAGCGGCGATACCCTCACGATCATGCAGTTCGGCCCGCATCATCAACCCACATTCACAAACAAGGACCACACGCCTGTTGTACTGGACTATACTATAGAAAGCGTAGAGCTCGATAACAAGACCAAAAGCCATAAGATAACGGGCTGGTTCTTAAAACCAACAACCAACAGGCCCACCATCACTTTATTGCTCCTGCACGGCAACGATGGCAATATCCTTACAGAATACCTGGCAGCCGCAACTTTGGCAAAACACGGCATGCAGGTATTTGTTATAGATTACAGCGGCTATGGATTTTCCGAAGGCAAGGCCACATGGAGAAACGTGTACAACGATGCGGGCACGGCACTACAATACCTGCACAGCCGTGAAGATGTACACGGCACCAAATTAGCAATCTACGGTCAATCTTATGGAGGCTATACTGCGGTATCGGTCGCCAAAAAATATGCACAACTTACTGATGGTCTTATAACAGAAGGGGCATTCACTAACCGCAAGGCTATTGGCGCAAAGTTCTCTGGCCTGGGCATTATAGCCAAAGCTGCAATAAGCGAGCACCACAGTGCTGTAAAAGCTATTGCCCGCTACCACAAACCAGTGCTCATCATACAAAGCGATGAGGACGAAGCAATACCCGTATCCATGGCACAAAAACTATACAGGCATGCCAATGCACCCAAAGAAATATACATGATACATAAACCGCACATAGCAGGGCTTCTATATTACCCTGACAGCATAAGTGCTCATATCAACAGGTTGCTACAACCCTGATAACATCTAATGCCAGATCAGGCAGCATTGATAGTGTATGTTTTGATCTGGTCCAGCTCCTTATGTATTGCTGATCGTCCTTCTTCCAGGTCATAGTCGTCCTGCAAACCCAGCCAGAACTTAGCAGTGTTTCCGAAATACTTGGATAGCCTTAATGCCGTATCAGCAGTTATCCTGCGCTTGCCCTTCAGTATCTCTGATATTCTTGTTTGCGGAATACTGGTATCCTTTGCAAGCTTATATGCAGATATATTGAGCTCTGCCAAGAACTCTTCTTTCAGTACTTCCCCGGGATGAATGTTTTTAAGTTTGCTCATGCCTTTAAGTATTAATGATAGTCAACGATCTTAACGTCAGATGCATTGCCATTATTCCATATAAATATTATTCGCCACTGATCGTTTATCCTGATAGAATGATATTCTTTTAGGTCGCCAGATAGTTTCTCCAATCTGTTTGCTGGTGGTATTCTCAAATCAATTATATTTTGAGAACTGTTCAGCATTCTTAACTTACGCCTTGCCACCTCCTGTATCTCATTGGGCAGTTTCCGGGCTCGGTTACCCGCCCAAATTTCCGCCGTTTCCTTCGAACCAAATGACAATATCATACTAACGTATTGCGATACTTACGTCAAAGGTAAGTATTATTTTTAACAGATAAAAACAACAAAGCCTCACGCTGTTGCGTAAGGCTTTGCACTAAAGTTCATTATATAATTACAGCATCAGGTCAGCATCATTGTCATCAGCTTTAGGGGCTGATGCCTGAGGCTTTTCTTCTGTGGCTGCAGCAGGTGCTTCATTGTTTTCGTTGCTGGAGCGTTCAGGACGCGGGCCACGGTCGTTGCGCTCTGGGCGCGGACCACGATCGTTGCGGTCGCCACCTTCGCGGCGTGGGCCACGGTCACCACCTTCGCGGCGTGGACCACGATCACCACCTTCGCGGCGCGGGCCACGGTCTCCCCTTTCAGGGCGATCGCCACCTTCGCCTGGTGCTGGTTCTACATAACCTTCCGGTTTAGGCATCAGCTCCCTGCGGCTCAGGCGGAATTTACCGGTCTTAGGATCGGTACCCACCATCTTGATCTTTATCTTATCGCCTTCTTTCAGTACACCGTCCAGTGTATCCAGGCGTTTCCAGCTTACTTCTGATATATGCAACAAACCTTGCTTGCCCGGCAGGAACTCTACGAACGCACCATATGGCATCACAGACTTTACAGTACCCTCATACTCCTCGCCAACTTCAGGCATCGCTACAATGCCTTTTATCCATTGCATTGCTTTGTCAATGTTGTCTTTATTGGCAGCGAATACTTTTACTACACCTTTATCGTCCACCTCTTCTACATTGATAGTAGTGCTGGTCTCCCTTTGTATTTCCTGTATTATTTTACCACCAGGGCCTATGATAGCGCCTATCTGCTCACGATCAATGATGATCTGCTCGATACGTGGTGCATGTGGTTTCATTTCTACGCGGTACTGAGGTACAGTGTTGTACATAGCATCGAGTATATGCAGGCGGCCGGCACGTGCCTGCTCCAGCGCAGCGGTCATTACGTGGTGACTCAGGCCATCCACCTTTATGTCCATCTGTATACCGCATATACCATCGCGGGTACCGGTAACTTTAAAGTCCATATCACCCAGGTGATCTTCATCGCCCAGTATGTCTGTAAGTACTGCAAACTTGCCCTCTTTGCCAGATATAAGACCCATAGCTACACCACTTACGTGCTTAGGCAATGGTACACCTGCATCCATAAGCGCCAGAGAACCGGCACAAACGGTAGCCATAGAAGAAGAACCGTTAGATTCCAATATATCACTTACCACACGTACTGTGTATGGATAGTCATTCTTCGGCATCATTTTGCGCAAAGAACGCATAGCCAGATTACCGTGGCCTACCTCGCGACGGCCGGGGCCACGCATTGGTTTTACCTCGCCGGTAGAGAATGGCGGGAAGTTATAATGGAGTATGAACTTAACGTAGTCTGATGTGGCAGCAGTTTCCAGCAGTAACTCGTCCTGACTGGTACCGAGGGTAACAGTAGTGAGTGACTGTGTTTCGCCACGGGTAAATAGTGCAGAACCATGTGGTGAAGGCAGGTAATCTGCTTCCATGGTCAACTGACGAACCTGGTCTAGCGCACGGCCATCGAGGCGTACACGCTCTTCCAGCATCATATCGCGTATCACTTCCTTTTCCAGGTCGTGGAAATACATGCCTATCAAAGCTGCGTCTTCAGCAGGCATTTCTGCAACTTCTGGTAGTGCTTTGTATTCTGCTTTTATTGCGCTGAATGCATCGCTGCGGTCGTGCTTAGCAAGTGCAGATTTAGCTACAGCATATACTTTTTCTTTTGCGAAGGCAGCTATCTTAGCTTCCAGCTCAGGATTGGTGTATGGTTTAGCATATTCGCGTTTGCCTGGTGCACCTATCTTTTCACGCAGTTCTTCCTGTATCTTCACCTGCTGCTGTATGGCCTGGTGTCCAAGCTCAATAGCTTTCAACAGATCAGCTTCGCTACATTCAGATGCTTCACCTTCTACCATCATAATGTTCTTGCTGGTAGCGGCAATGATGAAATCCATATCAGCTTCCTTCAACTGAGTACGGTATGGGTTAATAACGTATTCGCCATTGATGCGGGCCACACGTACTTCTGATATGATCTCTTGTATAGGCACATCAGATACTGCAAGGGCAGCAGATGCAGCCAAACAAGCAAGGGCATCAGGCATAACTTCAGGATCCGAAGAAATGAGCGTTACCAATACCTGTACTTCGCAGAGGTAATCATCGGGGAACAATGGGCGCAGTGCGCGGTCTATTAAGCGGGAGATCAGTATTTCGTAATCGCTGAGGCGGCCTTCGCGTTTGAAGAACGAACCCGGGATACGACCTGCAGATGCAAATTTTTCCTGGTAGTCAACTGTAAGTGGGAAAAAAGACTGTCCTGGCTTAGGCTCTTTGTTAGCTACCACTGTAGCCAGCAGCATACAATTGCCCATGCGAACAACTGCTGAACCATCTGCCTGGCGCGCCAGTTTACCCGTTTCAATGGATATTTCGCGTCCATCTCCTAGTTTAAAGGAAACAGAAATGGGATTAGGAGTCATAAATTAATATTTTAATATGTTCTAAAAAAATTATTCCCAACTAAGTGTTAGTTGGGAATAGAAGCCTGGAAATGTTATTTACGCAAGCCAAGTTTTTCGATAAGTGAGCGGTAAGAAGTAAGGTTCTTATGGCTCAGGTATTGCAACAAGCGTTTACGACGTCCTACCATCGACATCAGTCCGCGATTGCTGGAGAAATCTTTTTTGTTGGTCTTAAGATGGGCAGAGATATGGTTAATACGCTCTGTAAGCATAGCGATCTGTGCTTCGATGGAACCTGTATTGGTTTCGTTGCCACCAAAGTCTTTAAATATATTCGCCTTTTTTTCCGCTGTAAAATGAGACATTTGAATCTTAATTTTTAATAAACGACACTTTTTCGAGTGTGCAAAGATAATAAAAAGTTCTTATCAAAATACAATTAACGAATAATAATTATTAAAATAAGAGGCAAAGCACACGATTTTTTTCTTTCGGCAAATATACTGCACTTTCCTTTTGCTTAACTTCGGGCTCATGGGGTCATATAGTATAGGTGAGGCACTGAACCTGCTGCTGGAAAAAAGCCACTGGAAGCCGAAAGTGAACGAAGTGCGCATGCGCGATGAGTGGGAAGCCATAGTAGGCAAGACCATTGCCAAGTATACCCGCAATATATACATGAGCGGCACAACACTTACTATATATACAGATGTTGCTGCCTTGAAACAAGAATTGCTGGTAGGTCGCGAGCAACTGGTCATTAATATCAATGAGTATTTTAAGGAGCCTGTAGTAACTACTATTATGATCAGGTAATGTTTAACATTACATAAACTTCGATTAAAATAACTTCAAGTTATCAATGCGAATCATAGCAACCATATTATGTATCTACTTTGCGGGGCTTATAGTGCAGCCATTATTTGCTGTGCCACCTGTACAAGGGAAGGTAATGAGTTGCTGTGCCAAGCACATGAACGGCAAACCAAGCAAGTGCCCAATGCCCAAAAAGGGCAACAAAGGCTGTTGCGATAATAACAATTGCAACCCGCTTTGCAGCCAGTGCCCTATGTGTGGTTTCTCTGCTATTACCCAGGCGCATATTACCTTGCCTGTTGTCTTCCAGGAAACATATCAGCAAAAGCACATTTTGCGCAACTGGTCTTTCACCAGCAGCTACTACCCTTCTTTGTTGCGCCCTCCACAATTAGTTTGAATATACCGACCTTTTTAAGCCGCACCATTGTGTGGTGGTTATTCAATTCAAACTAAAGATCAACAAAATGAAAAAAATTCTTTTTGCGGGCATTACCGCAATAGTAATATCATGCGCTATAGGCATTGCCAGCGCCAATGCTGAACCGATTAAGGCAAAAACTACCACTTGTACTTGCAGTCTTTGCAAGTGCGATGATCGTAAATGCCCAGACTGCAGCGATAAAAGCCAATGCAGCAAGAAAACTGGTAACTGCAGTTGCAGTAAGTAAGCTTTAGTAATAATTAAAAAGAAAGCTCCCGGTGCGTCCGGGAGCTTTCGTATTTTATCCAAATGATGTTATTACCTGCTGAGTATCTTTTGGAACCTGCTAATATCAGCAGCCGGTAATAATGGTGTTCCGTGCACTAAGTGCATAGCGAACTGATGTGCAAAATAAGGCGCAAGCGAACAACCTTTAGTGCCCATACCATTAAATATACCCACAAAAGGATGAAGTGGATGCATACCAACAAATGGCCTGCGCTCCAGGTTCACCGGGCGTTCAGCAACACGGTGCTCCAATATTGTGTATGGAAGTTTTAAAAAGTAGTTGAGTTGTTCTTCTACTTTCTTCCTGTAAGCCGGATTGGGCTCCAGATCAGTATAGTTCCATTCATGGGTGGCGCCTACCCAAAAAGTATCTTCGCCATATGGCGCTATCGTTAGCCCTTGTTTGTATATATGCGTTGCAGGCAGGCCCGGTATTGATACTATTAGAAACTCTCCCTTATCCTTAGACCATGGCAGCATAGTAAAAAAAGGGTTATCACGCCCTCCTACCCCTTCGCAAAAAATGACCTTCTTCGCCGTAATATCTTTGTATACTACATCCTTCTCTGTAGTAATAAGATGAACTATATCGAACACTTCTTCCGTCAGTGCTTTTTTGTGCACTAATACATTGCGCCATTCCTGCAACAACGTTGTTATGTTGGTGAGGTAGCAAGGTTCTATTTCTCCTATACCGTAGTTGAATTGGAATAGTTCTTGCCACTTGCGCTCATTAGCGGGGCGATCCAGGTAGGTATCACCTTCTGTCAGGCGTGCTTCAAAGGCATCACACATTTGCTGCGATGGGTGGAAGTCGAGTATGTTGCACTGCTGTATCAGGGTCTTACCCAGTTCATTCCCTATCGTAGTGTAGGCATCCCAGGCAAAGGGCAGCAGCTCTTCTATCATCCAGGTGCGCACTACGCGCCTGCCGGTAACAGGGTTGATGATACCACTCGCCATTTTGCTGGCAGTATTGGGTATTGAGTTGTCTATCACCAGTACATTTGCCCCTTGTTGCATTAAATAGTAACTAAGGAACGTGCCACATATCCCTTGCCCCACTATAAGATAGTCCACATCCATAATTATCCTTTTAGGTCCAGCAGAGCATTAAGGCTCAATGCGACAATAACTGTATTGAACATAAAAGACAACAGCGCATGAAGTAACACGATAGCTCTGATACGTCGCGAACCGATGGTAACATCAGATACCTGGAAGGTCATACCGATAACGAATGAGAAATACGCGAAATCAATATAACACGGTAGTGGATCATCGGGAAAATTGAGACCGCCGGCATGCTCCTCGGGAGTATCCTCATCATTAGAATAAAAAAGGTGGGCATACCTGAGGGTAAACATAGTATGCAACAGGAACCAGGAGCATATGACACTTGAAATATAAATGGCCGCTTTTATTTCTTTATGAACTAAGCCTCCGTGCCCTTTAGAGGTAAGCAGGATAGCAATAGCGAGCAAGCTGGATAAAATAGCAATGATCACCAGTATAAACACAGCCACCCTACTCTCGTCCTGCACTTTTGCCAGTTTTCGTATATCCCTGGGGTTAAAAACATAAAAGGTTATCCAGCTCAATGCAATAAGGAATATACTGAGAGTTTCCCAGCTAAGCATAACCCGGGTAATGAACTCCATAGGTACTTGTAAGAGTGATAGGAAACAAATAACACCGGCAATTATGCTGATGATGAGTTTGACCCCGGCATGAAGGTTACTAATTTTTTTCATTATTGTAAAGATAATGAGGCATTATCGTATTCTACTTATCCTATCAATTTATCACATTGCCCTATTATCGCATTACCTCAATTTATATAATATCTTTAGCGCTCAATGACCACTGACACTACTCCCTCAAAACAACTGGAGCGCTCTTTATCGCTTACACAGGCTACAGCTATCAATATGATAGACATGGTGGGTATAGGCCCGTTCGTTACATTGTCGCTGATAGTAGGGGCCATGCAGGGGCCTGCCGCCATCATAGCCTGGCTGGTAGGTGCGCTGCTCGCCTACATGGACGGCATGGTGTGGGCAGAGCTAGGGGCAAAATGGCCCGAGGCTGGTGGCAGCTACGTGTTCCTGCAAAAACTATATGGACATAAAAAATGGGGCAAGCTGATGCCCTTTCTGTTCGTGTGGCAAACCACTATACAGGCACCGTTGGTAATAGCGAGCGGGGCAATTGGTTTTTCTCAATACCTCACTTACCTGGTTCCACTGTCTACCATAGCTCAAAAAGCTATAAGTGGTAGCCTGGTAGTGCTGGTAGTATGCATGCTGTACCGCGATATAAAAAGCATAGGCAGGATATCGGTATTGCTATGGATAATAACAGGTGGCACTATACTATGGCTCATACTTTCTGCCATAGGGCATTTTAATGCCGCACAGGCTTTCGATATGTCTGGTTGCAACATGTCTATCTTCTTTATGATACCCCTGGGCCGGGCATCACTGCAAACCGTGTATTCGTACCTGGGCTACTACAATGTTTGCCACCTGGGTGCGGAGATAAAAAAGCCCGAGGTGAACATACCCCGCAGCATGTTCATCTCTATAACGGGGATCACAGTTTTGTACCTGTGTATGCAAGTAGCAGTGTTAGGCGTGCTCCCATGGAAGGAGATCGCACTATCCAAGTTTGTGGTCAGCACCTACTTTCAAACTATATATAACCACCAGGTGGCGCAGGTAGCCACCATGCTTATACTCACCATAGCCATGTCGTCCATTTTTGCTACCACACTTGGCTATTCGCGTATACCGTATGCGGCTGCGCTCAATGGCGATTTCTTTCCAATATTTGCCCGAGTACACCCAAGGTTAAAATTCCCGCACGTATCCTTATTGATACTGGGTTCTGTAGCATTCGTCTTTAGCTTATTGCTAAAACTAAGAGATGTAATAACCGCTATCATCATCATGCGTATCATGGTGCAGTTCATTGCACAGGCATTGGGCCTTATTGCCTGGCACTACCGCAAGCCTAAAGAAGACCGCCCTTATAAAATGCCTTTGTTTCCACTACCCGCCATACTATCCATACTCATCTGGATATTCATACTGCTATGCAGCGATGGTAAGTTCATTCTTATATCACTGGGTATTATGGCTCTGGGTACGCTCATCTTCTTTATCAAAGAGAACAGGTCAAAAGCTACTTTGAACAACAAGCACAAATAAGCTATTATTTCACTATATTTATAGCACTTAACGCCCTGTGTATGCCTGTAAAATATTTTTTACTTGCTCTTCTTTTGTGCATTTGTATATCTACACAAGCTCAAACTACCCTGCCTGAATTTGCGCCGCACGGCGCAACGTGGATATACGAAACCGTAGATTATTCCTCCAACCCGCTCTATGGCGATCACTATTTGGCCACATTGACCGTATTGGACAGCGACGATGTTATAGCCGGAAAAACATGCAGAGTATTTTTATATCAAAATGGTTATAGGTTCTTTGCCTATCGCGATTCATTGAAAATATATTTGAATGGATCTGCAACAAGTCAAGTCTGGGAACTACTTTACGATTTTGGCTGGCCCGTAGGCACTGTGATCAATACACCTGGTGCGTACAACGGTTCGCAAAGTACTGTATTGAGGTCATTCGACACAGTTATCAATAATGATACTTTACCTGCACTATACCTTAGTAGTTGGCCTTCGCTTGTCATTATGAATATAGGTACCCCAAGGAATTTTTTTATTCCTGAAACTAATTTTATTCCTGAAGCAGGCCCACCATCTATACGATGCTATAGCGATACGGTGCTCGGCACAATAGAAGCTCCGGGAGTAGTGGTATGTGATACCAACTTCCATACTGGCATAGCGCAGGTAAACAACAAACAAGAAGTACAACTATACCCCAACCCTGCAAACGATGAAGTGCATGTAACAGGCATTACGTCAAACGATATCTTATCGGCTGAGATCATAGCAGCAGATGGAAGAATAGTAAAAAATACAGTGACCCCAAATGCATCAATAGCATTGGATGGTATAGCAAACGGGCTATACATTGTTGTGCTCCACATGAAAGATGGAACTATGACAAACAGGAAATTGGCAGTGCAACGATAGCTATCAATCTTCATTCACGTACACACGCTTCACGCGTTGAGATATACCGGTCATGATCTCATAAGGGATAGTGCCGGCCCATTCGGCAAGCTGGTCTACAGTTAGTTCCGGACTAAACACAATCACGTCATCCCCCTCTATAGCTTCGGGTATGTGGGTAATGTCTATCATGCACATATCCATGCATACCACACCCACTATTTTCGCGGGCTGGTTGTGTACCAGCACATGCGCTTTACCATTGCCAAGTGCCCTGTGGTAGCCATCAGCATAGCCAATACTAATAGTAGCTATGCGCATAGGGTGCACAGCCATAGCACGGCGTCCATAGCCTATAGTATCGCCTACTGGTATTTCCTTTATCTGTGCTATAGTGGTCTTTAATGTGCCTACCTGTTTCAGCCTGCTTTGCAATGTACCACTGCTCTCTACACCATACAATCCCAGCCCAAGGCGTACCATATCAAAGTGCAATTCGGGATGCCGGGCTATACCCGATGAATTGCACAAGTGCAACATCGGTTTATACGGGAGGTGTCGCAGTAGGCTGTTGCTCATTTCTTTGAACGTTGAGGCCTGGTAGAGGGTGAACTCATCTTGCTCTGCTTCATCGCTCACTGCCAGATGGCTGAAGATACTGGCCACATGCAGCGTAGCATTGTGCTGCAATATACCTGAAAGCACATCAAGGTCTTTCGCCACAAAACCCAGGCGGTGCATGCCAGTATCCAGCTTTATATGTATGGGGTATTGTGTCACCGAAAGCATCTCTGCTATGCGGGTAAACATTTCCAGTGTCCTGAAATTGTATATCTCGGGTTCCAGCTTCCAGGCTATCATCCTGTCGAATGAGGTATCGTCAGGGCTCATTACCATTATGGGCAGCGTTATCCCTGCTTTGCGCAAGCCTATGCCCTCATCCGTATAAGCAACAGCAAGATAGCTGATACCCGCGTATTGCAGCAGGCTGGCTATCTCGTAGCTGCCGCTGCCATAGGCAAATGCTTTTACCATGGCCATCGTTTGCACACCCGGCGCCAGTATAGACCGGAAGACATTAAGATTGTGCGTTAGCGCGGATAGATTGATGGAGAGTACGGTCTGGTGCACCTTCTGCTCCAGCAACATACCTATTTTCTCGAACGTAAAGGTACGAGCGCCTTTCAGCAGTATGGCCTCCTTGTCGAATGTAAGCAGGTGGAAATTTTTGAGAAAGTCCTCTGTTGACTTAAAGAATATGCTGCGTAGTTTTTTATGCTTCCGGAAAGCAGCTTTGTTCTTATACAACGCCGGGCCTATACCTATAAAACGTTGTATGTTGCGGCGGCTCACCAATGCAGCCACTTCTTCATACACGTCCGCATCGGGGCGGCCCACCTGTAGTATATCAGACAATATCACAGTATGATGTTGATGCTGCCTTTGCTGCTCCAGGTAGTCGATAGCTATATGTAAGGAGGTAAGGTCTGAATTGTAAGTATCATCAATGATGGTACTGTCATTGATACCATGACGCAGTTCCAGCCGCATAGATACCGGCTGTAGGGCAGGCATACGCTGCTTTATCACAGCATTGTCCACATTCATGGCTAGCAGTGTGCACCAGCAGTTTATGGCGTTCTCTACAGATGCTGTATCTGTAAAAGGTATGCTTATAGATAGCTCATTGCCCTTGTACAAAGCAGTGATCGTGGCAATACCTTTTTCTTTTTTTATTTCTTTTACTGCCAGGTCGGCCTCATGCTTTTGCGACCAGGTAAAAAGTGTAAGGCCAGTGCGATCGTTACTGTTTACCTGTCGGGCATATTGGCCTATGCACTCGTTCAGCTCCGGGTAATCTTTGCAATAAATGAGCTGCCGCACATGGCGGAACAGTATCAGCTTCTCATTTATTTTTTGGCGTATATTCATAAAGCCCTCGCTGTGGGCCTCGCCAATATTGGTAAATACACCTATGGTAGGTCTTATTATCTGTTCCAGCTTTTCCATCTCCCCAGGCTGCGAGATACCTGCTTCAAAGATAGCGACCTGTGTTTGCGCATCCAGCAGCCATACAGAGAGCGGTACACCCACCTGAGAGTTGTAACTTTTAGGGCTGCGCAAGGTATTGTAGCTACCCTCCAGCAACTGGTACAACCATTCTTTTACCATGGTCTTGCCATTGCTGCCGGTAATGCCTATCACTGGTATATCAAATCGTTTGCGGTACGCGGCTACTACTTGCTGTAGAGCAACCAGGGTGTCTTTTACAAGTAGCACACTGGCACCAGGCAACAGACCCATGTCCTGCTCTTCAGAGACCAGGAAACTGCGCACGCCTGCCTGATATGCATCGGCAATAAAGTTGTGACCGTTGCGCAACTTTGTTTTCAGCGCTACAAAAAGTGTATGGGTGTGGTTGTCTATTTTACGGCTATCGGTGAGTAGAGTATCAATACCTTCTTCCCGCTGGCCGTGCAGAGCGCCATGGCACCATACTGCCATTTCTTCCATCGTCACCTTGTGCGCTGCAGCCATCTGTCTATTATTTTCCGGTAAAATTAGTAACGGCGGAGATGATCATCAAAAATTACTTAGGGCTATTGCCACCAGATATTATTGGCACCCGGTAACGCTTGTTCTGTTCCTCTGTAGGCACAGGTGTAGGACGCTCTTCACTATCTGCGCGGTAAAACTCGTACAGCTTTCTGAACAGGTTCTTGAACACGTATGTCTGTATTACCATCGTATCCTTGTAGTTATTCGCTACGGCTATCATACGATCGGCATCGTACTTATTACTGTCCACGTCCGGGTCTTCTGCCACTGCGTTCTTACTTCTCCTGTTCAGTGGCATCCAGTATATATCCACATGTTGATGCTGGCCTTTTGTACCTGTCAGGTCTATAATAGCGCGCTTGGGCAATACACCCAGCATACTGTCCATATCCTTTACGCCTACCAGGTAGCCTTCATTATTTACGTTCTGAAAGTATTTTGTATACACCTTTGAACGGCGCTCATTCAGTGGCTTATCGCCTATTATATCTTTAGAGCCAGTTACAGTTATTTTGCCACCATTCTGTGTCAGCACAAATGAGTTGATCTCATGGCCCGGATATGTTACCGATATTGTTTTCACATCCTCGGGCGCCAGTTGAAAAATATTACGATCGCGCCAGTCTGCCATTTCAAATGGATAGTTGGGTGTCAGATACCCCTGGAAACCTTTTTTGTTCACCACGTAAGGTTGTTTTGCACCTTCCATCATCATGTACGTACCCTTAAAGTCGTTAGCCTCAGTACCAACGTAGAAAGAGCGCATCTTTTTACCTGTGCGGTCATACGCTTCTACTTTTATACTGTTACCAGCAAGAATGGTGATAACGGTATTGTATTGGCTTTGGGTGACAGGGTATACCGGCTCTTGCAGATTCAGCGTTGTAAGCACTGTGTTAACAGTGCTCCTGAGTGCCCTATACTGTTTGTTCACCATCCACCCGCTATCTGTACGCTCTACGATCATACTGTGCCCGTTAGGCCCTGCCAGGAATAGTTTGCCTATGGAAGCCGTATCCTTTATACCAAAATCGGCCTCCGCAGAGCTGTAGAGTTTACTGGTATTTCCACTGAATATAAAATACCAGGTACCAAAGCCCAGCAACACAAGCAATACAATATATACTAAAGTTTTTCGCATCAGCTAACACAGATTTTCAGACCATTTACGCCTTCTTTTCGTAACGGCGCTTTCTAAAGAATAAATAACAAGACGCGAAAACCAATACAATACCTATGGGAATGCCGATATTAATTATTTGCCATTGCGTTTTTTCTTCATTCACCCTTTTTATATCCAGCAATCTTATAGTAAGATCTTTAGATCTCGCTTCTATCAGGCCCGACCGGTCAGTGAGGTATTCCAGGCAATTGAGTATGAAGGTCTTGTTAGAGAAGTTGTCCTTGGTATAATCCCAGTATCCCATTTCCATAGGCCCACGATCCTGATAAAAACCATTCTCCATAAGGCTTCCCGTGGCAAATATCATACTTGTAGGGGTATCGGCTATTATTTTATAAGGCTGGTGTATGGAGTCCAACGCATGCAGAGCGAACCGGGAAATATGGTTCTGGAACATGGAGCGGAACTTCCCTTCGGCCAGCACAGCTATAGGCTGAAATGGCTTGTTGAAAAGGTCTGGCGGCATTGGGTACTTCATGATGCTAAGGCTGATGCGGACCGGCGACATAGCCTTACGACTGTACTTAGATGACTGTAACAATACGGTCTTCTTTATCTCCGGGTCAGCAATGGTGTCTATACTGTTCGGGAACTTAGTAAGCAATGCCGGCAAGTTCTTCACCACCGGGTGGTCGGCACTTGGAAGTATGATGGGGAAGTATATCCACTTCTTGGGCTGGATATCCGGCTGTCCCTGGCTGTTGCTACCGGTTATCATAGGGATGGGTACCGCATCGTAATCTTCTATCAGGTCGCTGTTGATACGCACACCATATTTAAAGAACAGGTCGTCCAGGTTCAGCCCATAGTCCTGTGATATGAACTGGGGCGAAGTGCGCAGGCTGTCCATAGGTGTGTACAGCATGTTCATCAGCCACAGTATGTGCCCACCACGCATCACGTACTGGTCCAGGCGCATTTTTTCTGCATCAGAGAATGGTGTTTGTGGCCTGTTGATGATAATAGCTTCGTAAGCTTTCGACAAGTAGGTAAGGTGCGACAGATCTACCGTGTCCAGTTCGTATATTCTGGGTATCGATGTAAGGCCATCGTAAGTGTCCCAGCCCAGCGCTTCACTATTACCTGTTATATAAGCAATACGTGGTTTAGCGGGCAGGCGTAGTTCGCGCAGTGCATTGGCAAAATTGTATTCCAACATGGTCTCCGAATACGCAAATATCTCAGATTGGTCCATGCCCGAATGACTTTCCAGAAGCTTCACCGCTTTCTCTTTGCCATTGTATTGTACCAGTGCATAAGGCAGTATCTCTTTTTCAGAATAGCCTTCCTCCCCACCCTGTACTTTTAGGTTCACAGGAAACACACCTTTCAGCGCCAGTTGATTATAGAGGTCTTGTTTTTCTTTACCGGTCTTCCCTTCTATAGGGTTGATGAAACGGAATACAATGTGCGTACCGGCTACGTCCCGGAACGATTGCAGGCGCTCTCTGGTGGCCTCTGCCAACCGCTGAAACCCTGCGGGGAACTTGCCGGTAAGGTACACGTCCACTTCGGCCACGTCCTTCATATTAGCCAGCATATTGTGCGTGGCATGTGAGAGTGTAAAACGTTTTTCGCGGGTCATGTCCAGCCCGGTATGGAAGCGTGCAGCGAGTATGTTCACACATATCAGTATGCCCACCATGATACCCAGGCGCATAATGGCCTGCCGTTGCTGCTGTTTTCTTTTTTTAGATGTACTTGCCATAGTTAATTATCTCAGTCCTGCTGTGCTGTATCCCAGGTGCGGCGATTCAGCGAAAGGCGCGTGAGAGAGATGAACAAAATAATTACCGATAAAAAATAAATGACGTCGCGGCTGTCTATGATACCCCTGCTGATAGAGGTGTAATGGAATGACATGCCTATCATGCCCAGGTAGTAATCTATACCTTCTGCAAATGCCGGGAGCTTGCTCAGCGTTTCGAAACCGCTATAAAGCAGCCAACTGGCAAACAAAGCCGCCAGGAAACCAACTATCTGGTTGCTGGTTAGTGACGAGCAGAATACCCCTACTGCCGAAAAAGTAGCTGCCAGGAAGAACAAACCTATGTAAGAACCTATGATGCCGCCGCTATCCAGTGTACCTGGTGTCAGCGAAAGGTTGCTAATAGTGTATACATATATGAATGTAGGTATCAATGCAAATACAATAAGTGTTAAAGTAGCCAGGTACTTGCCTACTATTATATCTATGTCGGTAAGGGGCTTGGTCGATAACCATTCTACCGTACCGCCTTTAAATTCATCGGCAAAGGAGCGCATGGTGATGGCCGGTATCAGCAGCAGTAACAACCACGGTGCTATACTAAAAAACTTGTCCATACTGGCATAGCCATAGGCCAGTATGCTATAATCGGGGATGATCCATAAAAAAAGGCCACAAGCCACCAGGAACACCAGTATGGCCACGTACCCCACTATAGAACTGAAAAAAGAGTTGATCTCTTTAATGTAAATACTGCGCATGTATCGCTTCTGTCTTTCGGAAAGTGGCAAATATAATAAAAGCCGCGCGCTTTCTGCTATATTCAAAACTGTTAAACATTCTATGATGACTATATAACATACAATAAGTTAGCCCTCAAACAACTATTTTTGCGCCGGTGAGGAACGTGAAGAAATATTATTACAATACAGATACGCACAAGTTTGAGAAACTGGTAGTGTCGCTGCGTATAAAAATATTTCGCGTTTTGGGTTTTGTTTCCGGCTCACTGGTCACTGGTATCATCATTGCCGCAATTGCGTTCCGGTTCGTTGGTTCACCCAATGAAAAAAGAATGTCGGGCGATGTAAATAACCTACGCGAGCAATACGAGCAGATGCAGAACCAGGTGAACAATCTGAACGAATCGATTAGCGAACTGGAGAACAGGGACAACAATATATACCGCACCATTTTTGAAGCAGCCCCCCTGCCCGATAGTGTGCGCTATGGCAAAAAGTACAGCAAGATAGATCCCCGCCAGTTCGAATACCTGACCGCCGAGGAAATGCTGGACCAGGTAAAAGGCAACTTAAGGACCCTGCACAACCGCATACACGTGCAGCGCCGTTCCTTCGATACATTGGAGCAAATGGTAAAAATGAAGGAGACCATGCTCAAGTCCATACCAGCCATACAGCCCATCTCAGACAAAACACTCAGTCATCTGGCGTCTGGCTTCGGGTACCGTATAGACCCTATATATAAAACCCCTAAAATGCATACCGGCCTCGATTTCGCGGCACCGCTGGGCACCCCAATATATGCTACAGGCAATGGCGTAGTAAGTGAAGCATCGTTCGATGCAGGTGGATATGGGAATCACGTTATCATAGACCATGGATACGGCTACGAGACACTCTATGGCCATATGATACGTATAAAGACCCATGTGGGCCAACGGGTGAAACGAGGTGAGGTAATAGGCTGGGTAGGTAGCACTGGTAAAAGTACTGGCCCGCACTGCCACTATGAAGTGATAAAGAATGGCGAAAAGATAGACCCCATACACTTCTTCTTCAACGACCTCTCCCCTACAGAGTACGAGCGCATAGTACGTATAGCAGCATCAGGCAACCAGTCGTTTGACTAATCCCTTAAAACAGACTGCCCCGCACAGGTGTATCCTCAGGTGGCGTTGAGACATGCATGACCGATCTCCCTAAACCCGTTATATGCACTACCTCCCAATCCTTTTCTACTAAGTAGTCCGAGATCTGTGAGCGATGGCATTGCCACCAGTTAGCTTCTGCACACATGTAGGCTACGTGCTCCTGTTGTGCGGTGAACTGTAACTTATCAATGGCTTGTTTGAAGGCATCGCTCTGCATGTATTGCCAATAGCCACTAAACTGCTGTGTGCTTGCATTTGTATCAGCAACTTGTTTAGGTATACGGCCACCAAGCTCGCGGTAGTGTACATATCTGATACCATTTTCCATTAGCATAGTTGCCAGTGCAGCACTATTATATTGTGGCTGCCACTTAGATCCTGGCATGCTGCGCACGTCGGCAAGCACAGTAACATCAAAGGCCCGCAGCATTTCTATAAAGAGTGCTGCGGGCCTGTTACTATGTCCTATTGTATATATCTTTTTCAGTGCAGCCATTGCACGTTCTTCTCTTTTTAACTAAAACTCTGCGGCCTCCAGCTCGTGCTGTGGCATTAGAGATTTGGGCTTGTTCACAGCTGTGGGATTCATCTTGATGATGCCCAGAGTTTTGAACACCAGCACTATTGGATATATGGGATCGACCTCGTGCCATTTCACTCCAAAGTTAGCCCTGGTAGGAAATTTGTGGTGGTTGTTGTGGTACGATTCGCCGAGCATCAACCAGTCTATATGCAACAGATTCTCAGATGTGTTGTTCATTTTGTAATTGGTATAACCATACTTGTGCGCGTACCAGTTGATGACCGCACCATGTACCGGACCCATTGCAAAGTGTATAGGCAGCAGCAGGTAGCATATATAATAAGGTGCAAATTTCACGTAGAACAAGGTATAAAGAATAGCCCATCCAACACGCGATACCCAGCCATGGGCAAACTTATCGAACGCTGGCCAGCTTGGTACACCCTTTAAAAAGCGGGGCTCAATACCATCATGACTATCGAAGATACCGGTGTATACGGTCTTGGTCTTCCACATCATATCCATTAGGTTCTTGGAGAAGCTGGGGCTATGCGGATCCTTTTCTGTATCAGTAAATGCATGGTGCATACGGTGCATGATAGCGTAGGCACGCGGACTCAGGTAAGAAGAACCTTCGGTGATCCAGGTAACAATGAAGAAGACCTTTTCCCAGCCCTTGCTCATCTTAAAAGCGCTGTGTGCACCGTACCTATGTTGGAAAAACGTTTGTGAAAAAAGGGACAAATACCAATGGGCAACAAAAAAAATGATTATAGCCATGAAAAATTAATATATAGTAGCTTGCTACAAAGTATTTAAAGATACAACAACAGCAAAAATAAGGTTTAGTTCGCTAAGGTGTCCTAAAAATGTATATTATGTTGTTTTTAAACGTTACTGTGACAAAGGGCTATCGTTCGCGCCATATCAAGGATCAATAAAAGTTGTAAATTGTAGGTAGTGCGCAAACCACACACATAATATCTGTACCCGTACGGGTAAGATCACATTTATAGAGTAATTAGTCCATAGCGCTATATGCCTTAATAAATCCATGCTTTTGCAAAATTAAATTTTGATCTGTGAACCTCCTTTTTATATGCAGCCGCAACCAGTGGCGCAGCCCTACAGCAGAAGTATTATTTAAGAATTCGCAACTGCACAAAGCGCGGTCGGCAGGGACAGAACCATCTGCGCGTACAAGGGTCAACGCTTCTATGTTGAACTGGGCCGGTGTTATATTTGTAATGGAACATAAACACAAACAAAGACTTAGGGAAAAATTCCCAGCGGAAATACAGAACAAAAATGTGATCGTTCTCGATATAGAAGACAATTATCAATTCATGGACCCTGAATTGGTGGAGCTACTGGAGCAGTCTATTAC
>Ga0116227_10008046_pt1 | contig 20142 bp, 12 predicted proteins | sample S1TSphgellanicum_FD_89693 | JGI IMG/M metagenome (GOLD analysis project Ga0116227, IMG submission 89693) | Host-associated microbial communities from peat moss isolated from Minnesota, USA - S1T2_Fb - Sphagnum magellanicum MG | ecosystem: Host-associated > Plants > Peat moss > Unclassified...
TTCTGGTGCAGCCAATTTTCACATGCATCATAATAATACCTTTGGCATCCAACATATTATTATTATTGGCAAAATTGTTTTTCTGGGCAATCTGATCATTGCAATTACCAATATATCTATTAATTTTGTGTGCTAAAATGGCAACTGACATCCATTGCCATTACTATTATGGCAAATGCAAGCCTTGAAATTGCCAATATCTAATAAAAGTGTGCTTAACAGCTGCTTGCTCTGGCATCCATTGAACTATAATAAAAAATTATGGCAAAGTAAAAAGCATTGAAAATTTCCAAAATTTTAAATAAAATTTCAAGAAAAAATAAAAATAAAAAAGCCCAACCCAATTCTTTTAGTTGTTGAGAATGAGACAAGACGAGTGTACCTAAGTCCAAAAACCCCAAAATAAAATAAAAAAATTTACAACACTAATATATATTATTCTCCATTGTGTCGCATTTGTATTCCACTCTTTCTTTGCCTCGTCGGAATAAACAGACCATGATGAGACATATGGATGACCAGACGGATGAACAAATGAATGACAAGACAAATGATGAAATGATGTTTCACGATGTCCTTTACTATATGTAATATATATAGGAAAGACCACCTTAAATAAATCTAATGTCTTAAATATTCAATTTCTCTTCGTAAAAATTTTACTTGTAAAAAGTACAAAAGGATGAAAGGTCATCTTTATATAGTTAAACAATAATTTCTAGTGTCAACTTGGGTTTTTTCAAAAGTTTATATTGATATGAAAAAATATTCATTTCATGTTGAATTTGTACATACAAATACAAAATGATTATTTTTAGGCGAGGTTAAAGATAAATGAAAAAACTTGTTTGAAATTGATGAATTGTTGTTAAATTTTGTTATTTGATCTATAAAAGGTTCAAAACAAATGCAAAGGAAATCAACTTTGGGAATGCTTTCAAATGCCACTTTTTGGTTCATTATACCTTGTACTCATCTAGCACAATGATCCACTTTTGATGATGTCAACTCCATGCCATTGTATAGGCATGCATTGTGTAGTCTTTAGCTTTTAAATGATTTTATTTTTCCCCTCCATTGTTTGTGTGGATCTTACTTAAAAAGCTTCCTAGACTTCACATTATAAGAAATGATTAGTTTTTTTGTTTCACAAAAAATTGGTCAAGGTGCCTATGTTTGTCCTCTTGTTTAAGTTTTGTGATTTGTTAGACCATGGCTCTATAGCCACCATTGATCGGTTTATATATAGGTTTTTCTTCAACATTTTCTTATTGTTGTGGACATCACATTGTCCAAGCACAACTTGCCCAGTTTTCAATCAATTCCATGCTCTCTTGACTCAACAATGATGTCAATTATTTTTTACACCTTCTCCAATTGATGATCTGAAAAAGGAGTGGAAACAAATGTAGGAGTTGAATTGTATGTTTCAAAAGGTTTAAGTTACAAAGTTGTTATAGGTGGAAGGTGTGGTGGGTGCAATGGCAAGTTGAACATGGTTTATACCAAAATTTATAATGAGATCAATGTAAGCAAGAAATTGTTGATGTTCAAGTTTGATGGTTTGCAAAAACACATTATGAGGTGGAAATGTAAACTTGCATGCTCTAGGTGCATTACAAGGTAATATTTCATGTTTTTAAAAATTAGCATGCAAAGAATGAGCACCTATTTGCCAACGAAGGTTGGAATTACATTGTAAACCTAATGGGTCTTGAAGGTTTGGTTGGTAAGGCGAAAGCACATTATGAGTAACCACTTTTGTTAAGAAAAGTTGATGTATAATAAATACCATAATATGCAGCAAGCTAAAAACTTGATTGCATTTTTTTATTATCTTAAACATGTACCTTGTGAAGAAAGTGTCCTAAGTTGCCACAAGGAACAAGCATGTTCCCAAGGAAATAAATGTGTTTGAAATTGTATATCATAATTTTTTCCTATGAATTCTGATTGAAATGTTTCTAACTATAAAATTGTAATTTTCCTAAAGATAGAATTTTTAATGATAGGTCACAAACTTATGTAGAAAAAAAACATGAAATGGTTATGATTGCAAAAAAATTTTAAACATATGTTTCCCAAGAACTTAAGCCGTTACCCTAGGAAATGAACTAGTTCATTGTTCTCCAAAGAAAGTGCCTTTCTCCTTTAAGAACTTGGGTCCTTTCCAAGGAAATATTCATTGCTTCCCAAGGAAGTTGTCTTTTTAATCAAGGAGCTTTTTTTATTCCTTTTGAAACTTGTTTTATGAGATATTTCACTGGAACCTTCAAAAAAAATTTGTTTTTTAAAATTTTTATTTTGTTTCATGAAAAGCTTACATTATTCCTTATAGCAACTTGCTTGGGACTAGCACTTAATCTTCTTTTCTTAAAGAAAATTGCTTCCTAAAAACAACTAACTTAAAAAATTATTTAAATATTCTATGTGTTTTTTTATCCATTTCATTTGTTGGCAAAAATAATTGAAAAAAAAGATTCAACCATGGACCTTTGAGTTGAAGGGAAAGTTCTAACCATTACATCACATTTTTAAAAAAAAACTATCATGTAAGAAAAATATTTATAACATTAATCATTGCGTAGGTACAATAAATTAAAAAATCAAATTTTTTTTCATGTTAGGCATTGTGCTGCAAATGCGTTTAACCTAGTGCAACATTTAACCTGTTGCTCCTATTTAATGTTTGCCAGTTTGAAATTATTTTGCGGATGTTCAGCAACATGGGGATTAGGTGACCTGTTAAAGCACTTAGGGTACTGAAAATAGCCTCAGCAATCACTTTTCACATTGCGGAGATTTTTCAGAGTGACCAGCACGCTTGAACTGGTCACCAAACATAACCTACTTTGCAGAGACATAACATGCAATGCACAGGTTCAAGAGCAACATTGTAACTCTTGTTTATGGATGAAAATTCATGTAACCCCTCTTGTAAATGGATGAAAAGCATGTTGCCTTACTCTAAATGGATGAAAATTAGTGACTGACCGGATAATGTTTGCATGGGAGAAAAAGAAGAGTGAGAGGTTATGCATCATGAGCAACAAGAGGAGGACCAATCCGAAGCTTGAGAACCTCTGAATGGTAGGTTATGTAAAGTAAAGAACAGTTTTGAGAGTCTTCTTGGATTTGAGGGCCCAGCCAAGGGTGATGTTGCTTTAACAACTTTTACAAAATGGGGATCTTCCATGAGTGAAGGTTCCTGAAATTGGGATCTTCTGTGAGTGGAAGGTCCCATTCTGCTTCGCTTTACAGGGAAATTCTGTCAGAGTCGCTGACAGAAATTACAAAGCAAACTTTTGAAAAGTTCTTTACTGGAAAAACCAGATTGACCAGTAAATTGGAAATTATTTTGCAAAACACCGGACCTGGAGGTCCAGTAACTGCAATGGAAGTTTCATCCACTTAAAATAAAATTAGCGGAAACCTGAACCGAAGAGACTAGGGACCACCAACGACCGTGTGTTGACTAAAATGCAGGAGCGAATCCCGCGAATGCGCGCCGCTCATGTCTAGGGTACACATACCTTCTCCTTCGAGAATTCTTTTGAGCTTTCATTTCCCATTTCTGCTGTGTCATTGTTGGCGTTCTGGCTTCAATTTTCTCTTGTGAGAGTTGCGGCTCGCCTCTTTGATAGAGAAATATAGATCTGCATCTAAGCTCTCCCAAATTGCTTTATTTCTCGCTACCTCTTCACTGTCAGATGGGGGATCCTGAGGATTTTGATAGTATCTTACGAGCTGTATCAACTCTTGGACATTCGTCAAATGAATGGGTCAGCCCAGCTGAACGAAATCTTGAACATAGGTCAGATGTCCATGTAGTAACTGATCGACGTTCGCGAAATGAAAGGTCCGGCTCAGCTGTACCAACTTCTGGAGAATCATCAGGTGGTCCGCCAACTAGGCCCAGCTCAGCTGTACAAACTCGTGTACATCCCTCACATAGAGGGGTCCGCTCAGCTGGACCAACTCGTGCACATTCGTCAGATAGAAGCGTCCGCTCAGCTGGACCAACTCGTGCACATTCGTCAGATAGAAGCGTCGGCTCAGCTGTAGCAACTCGTGCATATGACAAGTGGAACTGGTTTGGTGTTCTAGTTTTTTGGGGCTTTCTATTATGCATCTTAGCGCTTGCCTTTAGTTTGGGGATTTTGAGCAGCGCAATTGACGTGCTTCATACAGTAATTCTGGCTGTGACAATCGCGATCATTTGGTTTAGAAATTTCGGCCTGCTGGTTTATGTTCTACTTTATAGTAGTTTCTTCGTACCTGTTTTTCGGCTGCTTATCAGAGGCAGGTTGTTGGGGATATATCTATACGTCTCCGTTCTAATAAGTTTGATACTGCTTTCTCTTCTGTTCATACTGTCTGTGAAATATTCCATGCCAGAAGTTGTGTTCAGGTATAAGATGTGGAAGCTTTTAGATTTTTGTCTTGGAACTCCAAGGGCTATAGAACTGGCAGATCACTTCAGGAAAATTATGCCGTTTCTCGCTCCTTGCAACCCTTTTTTGAAAGATGCAGTTGTGTCATCAACACAGGAAAGTCAATTCATAGCTAGGAGGGCAGACTGGGCTCTGTCAAGGGATGACAAGATGCATGAAATTGAAGCAACTACTTTAGAAGAACCTCGTGCATGTTCTTATTCTTTTAAAATAGGTTCAGGGGAGATTAGTGTTGATGGTTTTCAGGAAAATGAGAATAATTTCAAGTTTAAAAGTACAGCAAGGGAAAGTCTTCTAGAGGAGTTTGTCGCCATAACGGATTGGGATCGTATTGCCACAATATTTAGCATACTTCGCTATTGGGAGAAATCACCAGATTTGGGGGTTATAGAGAATTTATATGTTGTCGATGGTGATGACATCTATTGTCATTGCTTAAGTCTTCAGTCAATTGTAGAGGGCGTGTGCAAGTCACCCGAAGAATTTTCTCTCTTTGAATTGAGCAAGCCAAGACGTTTCTATGTCGGATCTTCACCTAAAAGAGAAGGGGAAGAAGACAAAAATCCGATATCTGTTCGTCAGAGGCTCTCCAACTTCATTGCGGTGTTGAGCTCGATTCCTCTTCCCTGGATATCCTCGAATGTTGTTGTTGGACTGTGTATTGGTCTTCAATTTTTCTTGTTCATAGATGGTCTGATAGGTGATTTCCCCTTAAAATTGTTTGTACATTGGGGACTTTCCCTTGTATCTTCAGAGAGCTGGAGACACTGGTTCTATCTTTTGTTAAAGAGGAACGGTTGTTTCTTGGCTTTCTGCGATGATTTCAACCCAGTGCTTCATCATGCACGTGAGCACAGTCAGGAGTTGATAACACTAGGGAACTGTAATCCTAACTCATTTGCTGCAAGGGTTCCTAAACTTGATTGGAGGCAAATTGGTGTAAATGTCGATCGGTTTTCAACGTGGCGGTGGACAGGTACTAGATTTGTACAAGAACCGCCCACTACGGGAGCCAACGCAAGACTTACAACAGTGCGCAGTTTGTTCGGGTCTGATTCACAGCCTGAGTTTGAATGGCATCAAGGAAAGTGGAGATACTTCGAATTAACTTTGTCTGGGAGGAGAGTAAGGGCACTTAGCGAATTACTTGACCTGAACGACGATGAAACCGACGGTGACTACTACGGTGGAACCGCAGGACCGTCCCAGGTTGGAAAAACACGACCGGACCCCGTTGACTTCGACGTTGAAGCCGCAGCAACGTTCGCTAACCTTAATCCCAATCGTGTGTGGTACACTGAACTTCAGCTTGATAATGACAAGATAGAACATTTTGAGTGGAAGGAGCCAAGTTACCTTTTGTTCGTATACCTTATGGTGAAGTGGAAGGGGCGGAGGTTTGGAGTGATCAGTGGCTCCAGAACATTTTTGTGTGCAAAATACTACCACATTTTCAGCACTTATAAATTGGCAAGCAAAATTCGAGACAACGAAGCAAAGGATTCAAACATGGCGCACTCCTACTACGTCTTGATTGGTGATCAACAACCAACCGACATGGTTGCTGGTTAAATCCATTGCAAAGATGTAAGTTTTGTCTTCTACTTTGCATCTCCAGCTCTTGATTTCATCACTCCAACTAAATCTAACACATATTATATCTCGTACCTGCTCCATAATTCTTGTGTTGCTGGAATTCATACGGGTAGATTAGGTTGTTGACTGTTTCGGTGACTTGGGCTCTGTAGCATTCAATCAATGCAAATGCACTGTAGCCGACGTACCCGAATTGTAATTCATATTGTATTGAGATCAGTGTACTGCTCTTCATGTTTATTTTGATTTCGGAACTCATTGCCATTCCTTGCTAGTCCTTGGTAGTCTATTCATCTCATCAATGAAGACTTCAAGTGTTGGGGCAATTCTCTGCAGGTCGGGATAGCAAGATCCGAACCAATGTGAAGGTGTTGGATACAATGGAGGGTGTGGCCGAGGCTATGATCAATCTACATACCCAACACGGTGGAGGATTTGAAGATGAAGCGTACTCAACATATGGAAATCCTTCTCACTAAGTTGATCAGATATTATGTGTGCTTGTAACTCCAAGGTCTTAATTCGTGATCATAATATATATGAGTTCTGACCCTTTCCAAATTTAAGTGGTTTTTTCTTCATTTTTGTGATGTTATGCTTATAAGTGATGATCGTCTATAAGGCAGTTTAGCCAAATTTGGCTTGTACAGACAAGATATGAAAGTAAAAACGTTTAAGCATCCTTCACATTTTTGGCTACATGCATGTTAGAACCCAATAGAAAAATCCGGCAATTTTTTTACAAAATATGGTGAAATTTTTCCAACCAGAAAACCAAAATGAAACAGAAGTTTTAGCAATTTCAAAAGAAATTAGCCAACTGGCTAAATATAGCCAAAAAAAAGAACCATGCAACCTCTTATGCATTCAACTGTAACTATTATGCTTCCTCACGCAATTGACTGCTTCAGTGATTTACAGGGTAAAGCCTTGGACCCTATGTAGCCCTGGGAGTAGAGCATTAGACCACTGCATGAAGGGTGGAGCCTGAGAAACAAGTGTAAATCTAATGGTTTATTTGTATTTTTAAATTTAAAATTTTTCTTCATAGATACCTAATTTGAATTTTTTAACTTGAAAATACATATGATGTAAGTTGTTATGCATAAGTTACAAAATTGAAACATCTATGAATTTTTTTAATGAAAATCATGCACTTTCACCCAAGACAATAAGTTTCATGCATGAACCTTTACACCGTCCAATGATTGATATCACGATTATTAAAGATTCAATTTTGGTTAAACTATATATCAATAAAATCAAGTTTAACAAATTTTAGTGCAATTGTAGGTTACTTTTAATGTTGCTCTTTGTGGGTGTTTTCATTGCCCTATTGGTACTTTACTATTCACCATGATGGTGAATAATTTGTCATTGTAATTATGATACAACGAGCCAGGACCACTTCCACGTTCTCTGCATGTGCAACAAGTTATGGCTCTTGTGTCGACTACATAAATGTAAGTTAAAACTTTGTAGTTGCTGCAATGAGATAATGTGTGACAGAATATTCTCTACCCTCCAAATAAGTATTGCTATGGAAACTCTTTGAAAGTATCAACACCTATTGTAACATAAACAAAGGGGGAAAGTATCAACACCCTTTGCAACATAAACAAAGGGGGAAGTGTCACTAAATTGCATTGGCCCTTTTCATTTGATTCCTCATGAGGACTTTTAAAACGGAGAGAAATTCAAGCCCAAATAGTTGTCTATTTTTGTCTTTCCTTCCAATCCTTTCATATGTAATGGATTGCCTGCTTGCAAGTTGCAACTACTACCTAGTCCCAAATTATCTGTGACAATCTAAATAAAGATATTTTAGGCCAAATAGGACCAAACCTTAATAGATTTTTCTTTTGGGTCCATCCAAGTGCACCCAAATTTTTTAATAGTATATAATACTTTAGAAATGTCACATATTCCAATTTTAGTCATCCATGTGATTCCTAATTTAGCCAATTGCATACAAGAAAAATTGGGAACAATTGACTTAATGGCAACCTCTAGGGAATATAATTCAATGATAATATAATATATGTGAATGTTTTATACTTATATTATAATATAAAAATAAGATTGAAAGTGTGATCTAGCTACAAGATTCGCACATTGGATCATAAATGAACTCAAGTTAAGCACCTTTTGCTCAAGGGTAATATTGAGATGGATGATTCCTCTCCCCTCCTCCCCCACATAATTGGGCCAAATAAATGTGCAAATAAGTCAAACCTAAAAAAAGTCCTATAGAACCAAGTTGGCATAGGCATTAAACCTTTGTCCAACCCCAAAAAAACAATTGGTACACAAGGTCAATGGTACACATGCCACAATATATGTGCACGATTCGTGCATGGATGTATACACATACGTTGCCCTCACACTATATGCGTTTGATTCATGGCCAATAATGCCCTTGGGTCCACGGAATTTCCTCAATTTGAATGCTCGTATCTAGTGTCAATTTTTATTTATTTTTTCAATAGGTGTTTTCACGATTGGGGTATCAAAAACAGTGTTCAAGTTTTTAAAGATTACAAAAGACAACTTTGGATTTTTGTTTGTCTTACATTATTATAATTACAATGGATTGTTATATGTCAATAGATAAAATGATGTTTTGTTAAATTAATAAAATAATTTAAAAACTATGTAAATGTCATTTTGAATCCTGTAAACTAACTATATCAAGTGTTTGAATGACATTTTTTTTTAAAGGAATCAAGAGAAATGCATAAAGTCATACAATTGATTTCAAACTTTTTGTACAACAAAAACATGCCTCCTCTTATGAAAGTACATGTTCATTGGATGAATTTGATGAAAAACCAAATCATACAAAAATGTCAAAATCTTGAAATTTTGAAGGAAAGGGCTACAAGGCAAAGGACTCATTTAAAAAACCATTTGACCAAAAAATTATATTCAATGAGTTCAAAACCTCTACCTATAGGTCCATGTCACATGTGTGAAAAATAATCTTGCCAAAGAAAATGTGTTTAGTTGTCCATTCAAAAAAAATTCTTCCCCTCCATTGTTTGTCTCTCCTTCCCCTCCATTGTTTGTGTGGATTTTGTTTAAAAACCTACCTAAATTACATTACGAGAAGTGATTATTTGTTTTTTTTTACAAAAAATTGTTTAAGGTGCCCATGTTTGTCCTTTCATAAGTTTTGTGATCTATTAAACCACAACTTTATACCAAACATTAATTAGTTTTAATCACGACCCTAGCTTTGAACTCGCAACCAAGGCAAAGGCATGGAAAGGTGTAGGTTGAAAGTGCAACTTGAGAGCCACATTCACACTCCTAGGAATGCAAAAGAATGTGAAGGAATGAGCTCACACATTCCCAAATGGATTTCCACTTCGGGAGTTGGAGTCCATACATAGTTTCAAATCTTCATAAAGTGATTTGAAGGGTCAAAATTCATTGAATTGAAGATACAATTGGAAAGTTCTTAAGATGTAGATGTCTAAAATGGGCTTGCATGATCCATTTGTATCTTACAATAGAAATTATGGCCGAAAAACGAGCCAGGAGTCAAAGTGTCAATTTGACTCTTCACCACTGAAAGTTAGGAATCGCCTTCAATTACATGCATACAGGTGGCATGCCACATATTGTTGGAAAGTTCTCAACAATGGCCACAACTTTGCTATAGGCCTTGCCTCAATCGATGGTATACACAAGAAGTTTTGAACCTCCAAAGTGGCAAGAGTCTTAATTTCGAGAATTTCAAGACTCCTAACTTGGGAGTCTCGAGAAAATTAACATTTGGGTGTAACCCCCTTGGCAAGACACAAATAATATTATAAAAGAGAATGTGGTTCCTTCCCCCAAATCTAGGCCGTGGTTAGTCTTATGAGTCCGTGTATGCCCATGGGTCATATGTGCACCAAAAGTGCTATAACTATGCAATAACCAACTTATTGTTTGATTTGTGCAAATCCATATGAATAATTGACCCACTTTTCATTTGCCCTAATCCCCATCCTGGAGCTTTAACACACCTCTCTTACCCTCAAAATGCTACGAGCTAAAAAATGTGCTTTAATTACTTCTTTCATTGTTTTCATTTTCAAATTTGCATTTGAATCTTTCAAGGAGTTTTGGGGGTGCATCATTTGAGAAGAGAGAGCTTAATCAACATCAAAAAAGGCACAACCATAATTAGACTAATTAAAAGCAAATAATGAAAAATTAAACTCCTTGTAATTTTAAAATAAGAAAATAATGAGGATTTAGCAATTTTTGAAGGAGAAATAAACACACATCACATGGACATGATGGGTCATGTAATACACATCCTTCACATTTTTGTCATCTTTGTTTCTTGAAATTGTTTATTTCTTGAAGGTGTAGATGATGTTTCACCTTCTTCTTTGTGAAGTTATAATCAAAATGAATTTCCATTGAAGGAAGAAAAGGCAACATCACACCAAAAGAGCAAGCAAGTTTTCAAAGAGTAAAAACAAAAGGAAGAGTCATAATTAGAGCTTTCTTCAACATTCACAACATTCAACTCCGGAAGGCAAAACCTTCTTGAAAAGGTAAGAGTTTTTCATCATTTATAGAGAAAGAACATGTTGACCTTCTTTCGATGTTGAAAGAAGCTTGGATAAATTTTTTGCAACATTTTTTCCCTTTCTTGTTTTACTGTTACTTTGTTTCTTTTCCTTTCAACTCACCTTTCCCTCAAACAAACCCTTGAAGCTTTTCTCAATGCCAAAAAAAGTTCAATAAGTTCTTTTTCTGAAAATTTTCATTCTTTTTTTGTCGATCTTCTTTCAACGCTGAAATAAGCCCAACAAGTTTCTTTCTACAATATTTCTTACTTGTAGACCCATGGAGCTTTTCTAGGCACCGAGAGAAGCTCAACTAGATTTTTATGAAACATTTTTTCCCCCTCTTCTTTTTCTCCTTGTTTTATTGTTGTTATACTTCTTCTCCTTTTGAGCTTGGCTTTCCTTGAAACAAACCCTTGGAACTTTTCTTCTCACCGAAAAAAAATCGACGAGTTTTTTTTGTGGAAAATCTTCATTCTTTTTTCGCCACTCTTTTTTCAGCATCGAAAGTAGTTTGATGGGTTTTTTCCTACAAAATTTCTAACCTACACATTCGTGGAACTTCTTTTGGATTTGAAAAATTCTATAGGTTTTTTCCTACAACTAATCCTCCTTTTTTCTTCAAGTTCGTCTTTTCTTATTACTTTAATTTTTCTCCATGTGAGCTTGAAAACAAACCCACTAAGCTTCTTTCGGCATCAAAAGAAGCTTGATGGGTATTTTCTATAGGCATTCATTCTCTTCTCGCTGTTCCTCTCTAAGCATCAAATTTCTTTCATGCCAAGAGAAGCTCGACAAATTATTTTCTAAAAAAACTTTATCCCACACACCCATGGAGCTTTTGATGCGCTCCCAACCTCTTTTATATATTCAAATGTGAGTTTAAGATGAAAACAACGGAAGAGTAAGAAGTTGGGGCACGCTCCCTGGCTCTTAGCACTTCGGGGGTAGAGGGGCGTGCTGGACCTCCGGGATGGGATTAGGAAGATTAACAAGCACTTTAATCATTCACTTGGACCTGCACAAACCAAACAACAAATTGATTAGTGCATAATTTCAGCACTTTTGGTGCTAAGACGAACCACAATCAAATTCGGACTCACAAGACTCACCATGGCCCGAACTTGGGGGAAATCACCACCTTCCCCCTTATAATATACTTTGTGCCTCTTCACGAGGCCCACATCCAAGTGGCATTTTGTCCCGAGACTCCCAAGTGGGAATCCCGAAATTCCCAAAAATAGGACTCTCACAACTTTGGGGCCCCATAACTGTGTGTGCAAACCTCCGATTAAGATGAGGTCTAAAGCAAAGTTGTAGCCCTTGTCGAGAGCTTTCCAACGGTATGTAGCACACAACCTGCAAGCAAGGAAATCAGGTCAATTCTAGACTTTTAGTGGTCGAGACTCAACCTGCCAATTTGACTCCCGGCCTTTCTTTTAACCATAACTTGAAGGTGTCATGTTTCACCTTCTTCTTTGTGAAGTTCTAATCAAAATGAATTTCCATTGAAGGAAGAAAAAACAACATCACACCAAAAGAGTAAGTAAATTTTCAAGGAGTAGAAATAAAAGGAGGAGTCATAATTAGAACTTTCTTCAACTTTCACAACATTTAACTCTAGAAGGCAAAACCTTCTTGAAAAGGTAAGAGGTTTTTATTTTTTATAGAAAAAGAGCATGTTGACCTTCTTTCGGTGTTGAAAGAAACTTGGATAATTTTTTTGCAACATTTTTTCCCTTTTTTGTTTTACAGTTATTTTTTTTCTTTTCCTTTCAACTCTCTTTTCCCTCAAACAAACCCCTAAAGCTTCTCTCAATGCCAAAAAAAATACAATAAGTTCTTTTTTTGAAAATTTTCATTTTTTTTTTGTCAATCTTCTTTCAATGCCAAAATAAGCCCAACAAGTTCTTTTCTACAATATTTCTTACTTGTAGACCCATGGAACATCTCTAGGCACCAAGAGAAGCTCGACTAGATTTTTATGAAACATTTTTTTTGCCTCTTCTTTTTCTCCTTGTTTTATTGTTACTCTACTTCTTCTCCTTTTGAACTTAACTTTCCTTGAAACAAACCCTTGGAACTTTTCTTCTCATTGAGAGAAACTCCACGGGTTTTTTTTTTGAAAATCTTCATTCTTTTTTCATCAATCTTTTTTCAGCATCGAAAATAGTTTGATGGGTTTTTTTCTACAAAGTTTTTAACTTACACATTCGTGGAACTTCTTTTGGCCTCGAAAAATTCTATGCGTTTTTTCCTACAACCATTCTTCCTTTTTTCTTCATCTTCATCTTTTTTTATTATTTTAATTCTTCTCCATGTGAGCTTGAAAACAAACCCACCAAGCTTCTTTCGACATCAAAAGAAGCTCGATGGGTATTTTCTATAGGCATTCATTCTCTTTTCACCAATCTTCTCTAGGCATCAAATTTCTTTCAGCGCCAAAAGAAACTCAACAAGTTATTTTCTAAAAAAACTTTATCCCACACACCCATGGAGCTTCTAACGTGCTCCCAACCTCTTCTATATATTCAAATATGAGTTTAAGATGAAAACAGCGGAAGAGTAAGAAGTTGGGGCACGCTCCCTGGCTTTTAGCACTTCAGGGGTAGAGGGGCGTGCTGGAGCTCCGGGATGCGATTAGGAAGATTGAAAAGCACTTCAATCATTCATTCGAACCTACACAAATTAAGCAACAAGTTTGTTAGTGCATAGTTTGAACACTTTTGGTGCTAGGATGAGCCACGATCAAACTCGAACGCACAAGACTCACCATGGCCCGAACTTGGGGGAAGTCACCACCTTCCCCCTTATAATATACTTTGTGCTTCTCCACGAGGCCCACATCCAAATGGCATTTTGTCCCGGGATTCCCAAATGGGAATCTTGAAATTCTCAAAGTTGGGACGCCACAACTTTGGGGCCCCATAACTTTGTGTGCAAACCTCCCATTGAAATGAGGTTAAAAGCAAAGTTGTAGCCGTCATCAAGAGCTTTCCAATGGTATGTAGTACGCCACTTACACGAAGGAAATTGGGTCAATTCTAGACTTTTAATGGTCGAGACTCAAACTGCCAATTTGATTCCCAGCCTTTCTTTTGGCCATAACTTGTGTTTCGGATGCCCAAATGAGTTATGAGAACTCATTTTAGACGTATGTGTTTCAGTAGTTTTCCAATGATATAAGGAATTCTTCAATGACCAATTTTGTAAATTTTTTTCCTAGAAAGCCCTTTGTAACATTCACATCTGTTTTTTTTGGATCATTATAGTGCAAGAATTTGTCCAAAAAAAAAACACTGAATGGAATGAGTTATGAACTGAAAGTATTTTATATCTGGTAAGGATTAACTGATAAAGAAATTAAAGCTTCACAAAAATACCGTTCCAAATTACCTCCAATAGGTGACAACTGAAACACGTAACCTTCTACCGGATGATTCTAAAAGTTGCTGGTTCATAGCTGGTTCATAGAAAAATTCTGCTGGACAATAGAGATACCCGCAAATTCACCCTGTCTTTGGGCCTCCTTTCACCCCTTACCCCATCTTTTACTGGTATCTGTAATGTAGGGAAATTTTATTAAATCTCAGTACCAAATGATGAAACTTTAAACAAAACGCTCAATCCTAGCATCTAATACACAAGGTTCGAGAGGAATTATAGTAGCTGTACAGGTAAGAGCAGTGAAAACCTATGTAGCAGGAGTGGAGGCACTCAGGAAAAAAAGAAAGACACGGTGAAACTCAGGAACAATGAAAATTGATGGTTTTTTGAGTTTCACCTCCCCTTGAATGCTAATGTACTTTTTTTTGCAGGTGTTTATTAAATCTCACCGTGTGTATGACCAACCTCAGGGTACTGGTGCCGTCTTTTCCTGACTTTACCGGTATCTCTAATATGACTGTAACTTAATTAATTCCTTGTCACAACGAAGAACAGTTGGTAATCACTACTGTAAGTAATTACCACATCTGCAATGTGCATAGTTGTTCCTCTATATATAATATTATTTCTTGAACACTCATACTCCTCTAGTGCAAGTATTGATCTCACAGTTTCATACCTAATCGAACTGATCTTATCTTACCTATACCATGTTACATACCACCCAGCAGACTATACACTTGCCCAACATTGATAATAAGTACTAACACTTTCAGTTAGGTTTTAACTGAGGTTTTCACAGAGTCAGATTTCCAATCACACATGTAAGGCTGGAATTAGGATGGGACATGGGACCCAAAAGCGACTCTACCAAATAGTCTCTTAAAAATGCACCTAGGGTTTAAAACCTTTAAGAGACATTAAGAACATGAACAAATTTCACATTATGGTTACAATGCATTTGTGACAAACAAGTTGGTCAAATGTGTGTACTTGTGATGAATGTTCTTAACATGACCCCTAATATAAATGCCAAATGATTGTTTGGTTAGTAATAAGATGTAAAAAGTTCACATTTTGACCAAACACACTATGATCATAAAGTTCTCTCAAGTACATTTCGGCCAACTAATTTGCAATTTGTCTTTGCTTTAATGGCAATACATTTCAATTGGTCTAAAGGTGTAGGAATGCAAAACAATGCAATATCCACATGTCCAAAACTTAAGGACATGTCCAAGACTATTACCATTTATGTTTAACATTATGTTAGCTGTCACATATGGCAACCACATTGTGAAGGAGACTTGATTTGTTTGCGAATCTCTAGTTTGACACTCATTTTATCCTTAAGAACTAATGTATTGTTAAAGTTATGAGGATGTTCAATGACTATTGCCTTTGTATTCTTGGAACTTTATTATGATCTACTTTGGGGCATCATCAGGTGCTTGAAAGAACAAAAAAAGAAACAGAAATATCTTTGTTGGTCCATGATTTGGAATAGTCGAATAGGATTATCATTTGGGTCAGATTGCAAAGGTGATTTTAACTTTTAACTTCTAAAAAGATTAAGCCTGTGTGTAGCCAAAAGTGAATGTGTAATTGACATTTACAATTGTAAATTTTTATATAATAGCCATACAAAATCTAGATCTAAATTTGAATAAGTCATGATGATGTTCAAAAAGTTTCACTCCCATTGGAGTTGATGGTTACACATGATGAATGCATGTGTAACATTAATGGCCTAAACTAGAGGTGCTTCCATCTTCTCCAATTATTTTGGGGAGTCAAAATTGCATATGAAACACATCACATGCACAAGTGTTGTCTTCATGTTACATACATAGCAATGTCAACTGGTTCCTTAATTCAAGGGGACCTTTGGGGGGGGGGGGGAGCACTAAATGTTGAAATTTAAAACCACCTGCATTAACCAAGTATTGTTCAACGGGTATTGGATAATTTTTCACCTTATTTTTCCTTGCCATATTATTATCTATTTTTTAAATATGTACATATTTAAACCACCTTGTATTATTATATATTTTCTTGAGATTAATGCATATTGGTTTTTGAAAGAAATACCCTTTATCCCTTTTCTACCCAACAATGGCAACACACATGGCATTGTCAAAATTATACATATGAGATGACTCTTATTTAACAAAAAATTAAAATCAATAAAGATATATGTCACATTCAAATGGTAGATACACACAACTCAATAAGACAAAAATATCAATTTTTATTTATTTATTTGGAACCAATTCAATAGAATCTGCTAACATTGTCCATAATCTTGACCCAATGGCTCCAGGCATCATGGAATGCTCTTGAGTAAAGGAAGAAAATTATAAACAAAGCTATAATGTGATGCCTTCCCAAATTTGCCATAACTTGCTCAACCACGTCCCCAAAGTGGTGGAAAGATTCTGCCTTTACTGGCAAGGGGTCCTTTATTCCCTCCACATTGGGGCGGCCCCCTAAATTCCGTAGCCTGCCCTCCATGCCCCCTCCCCCGCCCCCTTGTGCCTGCCCGACATCACGGCGATGCTGGACTGGTGGGGTCTGGGTAGTCTCCCACCCTCTAGAATCCAATATGGATAAAATCCGATTTGAAAATAGTAGTTTAGAATATTTAATTCAAAGTCTTTTACAAAAAATAACTACCTTCCTTAGAAACCAAGTGCACAAAATTGAGAAAAAACATTCCTGTGATTGCGGCACTTTAAAATTTTGAAAATAGATGTTAAACATCTACCTCATCGTTCAGTGGGGTTTCCATCCTGATTTAAATTTTTGGCCGCAAACTCTTGAATGAAATTTATGGGCCCTAAGAGTTGCAAGGGATTTCCCAAAACCATACTGGCTGCATATTACAAAGCACACTGGAAACATGCAAACAAATTGGAGATTTGAACCTGGCACATTATTGTGAACATTAAGATCAGCAGGGAAATGAGTCTGGAAAGCATCTACATCTAAGGATATATGAACAAGCCATTTGAGCATGCAATGTGAGACACTGGGAAGGATGACAAAAAGCATCATAAGAAAAAATAGAGAAATTGTGTGTCAACAAATCTTTCATGTACTCTATTTGCTCCGCCCCAAGGAAAGAGACTTCCCTTCAGTGTAAGATTTTGGGTTAATATTTTGGCTTGAATTTGAAACCAATGTGTGGGTGAGAGCTAGAAACCTAGCTGTAATCTTTAGGTAAATCACATAACCATGTTACAGAGTTCCACAAATTATCATGCCAGATTCTGTTTGAAACTGTCGATTGGGCCAGAACAAGAATGTGATGATCCATCCAGAAGCTCTGTTTCCAACCCCCTACTACAAACCTTAAAACCAGCAGCTGTAAAATCATGTCCTACACATTTCTACTTCCAAATAGTTCATATTCAAGCTTGATTCAGCACTAATGTTTATGAATGCTCACCTAGATGGCTCTGAAGATGTACCTTCAGATTGATGAAGCCAAAGAGGGAAAGGCTGGTGAACTTCTGAAGTTTAGGGTTTTAGAAATTAGCTGCAAGGTCCTCTTGTTCTTTAATTTTGATGTTGAGTGTTGCACTCACCTCTCCGCTATTCTCAGTGTAAACAGCATACAAAGCCAGTCCACTCCCATCTGCTACTGGGTTCCAACAGTATTATGGCACATAAAAATGCACTCTTCCAGGGACCTAGTTGTTTTCAGATGGGCAATGCAGAAATTAGGTTACCCTAATTTTGCTACCAGATTATAGCAAGATTATGTCGTATTGGAACAGAATCAATAATTTAATTGACTCCAACACAGGGAGTGGGTCTAAAGTCACATTTGGAGCAAAAAAGTTAACCACATAGTTCATGGAGAGTTAGTGACCTCTCAGAGACGATACTGTTGAGTATGGTTTTTGATTATGTGGATGACAAAGTGCTCAAGTTCAGGATGTTGCTTACCAACCTTTGACACTGGTTTTAGAAGAAAACATCAATGTATTTGACTGCTGGTTAGGGGAAACTGAGCTGCTTAGGAGCAGCAATGGCTTCTTTGCCTTATGGGTTATCAGAATTTCCAGGAACCCTTAAGTTGCTGTATTGGAGCCAAAGTTTGATGTGCAGGTTGGGCCATTCCCAATTGGTTCAACATGATATTCAGCTTTGAGTTCCCAAGGATTCCAGACAAGTTGTTTTGTATATGCTTTTCAGCCACCATAGGTCCCAACTTTCTTTTCGTCCATTACTACCGATTCACCTTGCTTAGCCAATGGCTTTTTGCATGGGGAGAGTGATGGAATTGTCGCAAAACATGGGCATTGAGACTCCTTGTGTCCAGAAGTATGATAGAAGATATTTACTTGGCTCTCTCTCCATCCACTGAGGCAGTTGGAGGGGAGCATCCACGCTCTGCAACATGAGCACCAAGTTGCGCATCATTCCCATGCCCAGTAGTGGGTGTTTCCTGCACCCAGTTCAGGAAACCGATGCAAGTGGGTGCCCATACGATATTGAAAAGTTCTAAGATGCTGTTTATTGACTTTGAAGGCAGATGACACATTCACACAGTTTCAATCAGCATTGTTTGCTAACATTCAGATTTCAGGATGTCATGCATTGAGTCTATCAACTCCAATAACACCTGTGGGTTTTGGGTTAGGCAAATGAGTTGGCCAATTGCAAAATGCCGGATCCAGCCTCAAACTTGTACCTCATCTGTTGGGGCTGTTGGAGGGCTCAGGTCATCATTGCCATTCATTGTCTTCCCTCTCAAAGCCTAGCGTTCTAAGCTAGATACTTGCATAAGTTGAATTTCCGAATATGTCTAAGCCTGGATTCAATATGGGACCCCAAAGAGGCAACAGAAAAGCCCACCAAACATGTATCAGGAACCTCTCACATTTGGGTTCTGTTGGATGCAACAGAAAAACCCACCAAACATGTATCAGGAATCTCTCACATTTGGGCCCTGTTGGATGGATGGTGGAAGGTAGGACAGTTCTGTATGACAGCTACTCTCCCAAGAGGTATGAGTTTCTTGATTGTTTCATCCTATTGTCGATGGCTTGCTGCTGTAGATCAGATGAACACCAGACTTTGACCTTACCATGTTGTTCATTTGATACTAGTAAGACATAGCTTAGCAGGAACTTTGATTAAGACCTATGATGGCTATAGAATTTCAAAAACTCCATGCCAAATTTTTCTGACTTTGGGCAAGGGTCTGTCAAAGGTGACCACGGACACAAGAGCCCTCCATTTATAGAGATCTTGGAACTAGAAACCATCATGTTCGGGTTAAGGTGGAATAGGCACCTATCTTAGATTATACATAGTCCATGGGTCTTTTAGTTACACCCCTAATTGGACTGAAACTTCAAGCATATTGATGTATTTCCAACCACTCAGAATGACAGAATGTGAGAAAATTCAAATTAATCAGGAACCATAGGCAGGGTGTGGTTGGATCATTCATAGGAACCCAAGAAGTTCGAGCCTGTGCACCAATTGCACGATTTGAAGCCCACCCAACACCAGGCTTCTTTGTGCTAGCATTCATCAAACATAGCACCCACCAGTGCACCATCCACCTGATGCCCGCTACAACACAGTAGTGGATGGATCTCAACTGAGTTAATATTGGGTTTTGCCTTGGTAACCCATTCTGTAAAAAATAGGACCTATATGTAGGTACATACTTTAGGGAAACTAGTGGGTAACCCGTGGCTATGCCACTCCAACCCTACTATCTGCACAATCATGTTACAACACCTCTATGTAAACAACATTGCAAGTGTACACACCAGCAGGTGCATCTTCATGAGCATCCTTCCACCCATCTGTAACCAGCAGTTTCACCCCCTCGAGGCACCCAATGCGCGACATGGCCACATACAACTGGCCATGTGTAAATACGGGCTTGGGCAGAAAAATGATGACCATTTTCAATGTCTGCCCTTGCGCCTTATTGATGGTCATGGCAAATGCAGGGCGCACAGGGAACTGGCGACGGCGCAGAGTGAAAGGCATTCGTTCTATGTTTGAAGGTGTGATGCTTAGCCGTGGAATGAACACTCGTTGGCCCTTTGTAGGACCTGTTGCCACCTCTGCTTCAATGACATGCTGCATGAGTTGAATGACAA
>Ga0116227_10008048_pt1 | contig 20141 bp, 10 predicted proteins | sample S1TSphgellanicum_FD_89693 | JGI IMG/M metagenome (GOLD analysis project Ga0116227, IMG submission 89693) | Host-associated microbial communities from peat moss isolated from Minnesota, USA - S1T2_Fb - Sphagnum magellanicum MG | ecosystem: Host-associated > Plants > Peat moss > Unclassified...
AATTTTAATTTTTTGTTTTCATTTATGAAAAAAAAAAATCTCCAACCCCCCCACAATTTTTTTAAAAAAAAAAAAAAAAAAAAAAAAAAAAAAAAAAAAAAAAAAAAAAAAAACCTCTGACTGAGTAGTACTTACTTACAAAGTATGTAATAGAAAAAGCACTTATACTATTATTACCATGCTTACTATTGTTATCCTTAGTACTTATTATTGTTATGACTACTAATATTTTCAATGTGTTGGATGATGGACCTTACATCATCATGATGTAGGATCCAATGACTTTATAAGTTATTAGGTCATGTTCACACGAAATTGATCAAAAGAAAAAATCTCACACTCTATATGACATGTGTAATCCATGTTGTACGTTTCACACTTGTTTTAGAAAAGAGCATGTGACTGCATTGGTGTTGGTGCCTTCTTCAGCCCTCCCTGCCCCCAGTCAGGATGATGTTCACTCATATTTTTCAGGTGTAGCTAATTGCAACTTGCCAAGGAGGTGGTGGCTATAGAGCTCAGGTTTCAATTAGCATACGTGGCTAGATATTTGGGGTGAGGTGGATCTAGGCTTTTAAAATTTTAAGAGTGACTATGCAAGTGAGATGGCACTTGTGATTTTTTACTTCAAGGAAGAACCTCTGATTTTGGTTCTAAAAAACAAATTAGAATTGTCTTGGTTTTGATTCCAGTTCGCACACATAAATGGAAGTGAGAATCCAATTCCAGGTCAGGTTCTCTAAAAAAGAGTTAAAAAAGGTTTGGGTTGCAGTTCTGAAAATTGGACTCAATTCCGATCTGTTCCTTACTAAGGTGGACTGGAATTCAGAGTTAATTGTCATTTAACCTTCATGGTTCTAGTTAGGTGCTCTTTTTTCAAAAACATTTTTTTGGTCAAAACTGTTCCACACTCTGGAACCAGGATCTGGTTTTTGTGCCAGTTCCAAAAATTAGACCCAGTTTCAGTTTGGTTCCTACTATTCAAAATTGGAGATTCTTAGTTCTTACCCCTCAAAGGAGGTACCTGCCCAACATTGATCTGAACCTTCTCTTTGATAAAGGATATACTGGCGATTTCCACTCACATTTGGTGAGTTTGGAAGCCCCAACGGATCAGGATCAGAGCTTTCTTATAAGAGAGATCATCAGCCAACGAGAAGGTCAATAGTCAGACAGTCCTGGGAGTGGAGAAGATCCCTTGGATAAGAATACCATTGGAATGACCAAAAAACCTCATAATAATGAGCTTATGGCTCTTCCACACTAATGTTTAGCTTCATAAAGCATCATTCACAGTTAATGTTAAGTTGGTGTTAATTAAGTGTTAAGAATTAGAATTCCAAATGATTATTCACACAGTGAAATGTTATATAACATGATGAATTGGCATCGTACTTGACATGCAATGTTATGCCATAGTTATTAAACAATATGAGTTTTCATCAATTTTTTTTGAAAACCTAGGTTTATATCATGGAAAGTAATGTTATGTATTAAGCTCAAAATAGGGTGAATAGTTCAATGTTAACAAATTTCACCATTGTGTTTATTGGCCATCATTGCCTGCCATTATCACTAGAACTTTCGGATTCAATAGGCTCAACAGCAGCACTCAATAGCATTGATCAAGAACCTACAACATTTAACAGTAATGCCGACAACAATGCCCAGAAGTAGCACCCACCTTCACAAAATTCCATAGTGATGAACATAAGTTGTCATTGCACATGAGAAAGAACGTTCAATCTCCACATGGACAATTGTAGTGACGAAGCCAATGAAGTAGGTAAGCAAACATAATTTTAGTCTATCTTCATTCTTTTTTTTCCCATGATGCATTAAAAAACAACACAAGAACAATCATGATAAATAATTTGAATTTATAATTCAATGTAGAAATAAACAAAAAAATAATAATAGAATAAATCAAATTCAAATGCATCAATTGAAGTCCATTTGAAGAAACCAACACAACCAAATTGGGAGCATGGAGAGATATCAGCATTCATCAATGTGGAGTGGGATGAATATATCACAACATTAGACAAGGTTGACCCACAAGACCAATTTAAAATAATGGTGAAACATTAGAAGAAAAATGAGTTTTGTAAACAATTGATTTATGACTATCATGAGTTAATTCTGCAACTATTTTTGGTATTCGATTGTGTTTAAATTTACATTGCAACTAACTTGTGACTAATCCTTTCTCCATTCTTTCATGTGAACAACTTTTAACATGATTTTCATCCAAAAAAACACATCTAAGTTCCATTAGTTGCAAATATGGTCAAATAAGTCGCAACCTTATATGAATTCAAAGTGCATTTTTCATATTCCATGGAGTATGGGCTTATAATGGGATATTAAGTGCATTCTAACCACTAATATATAGGTTGATATTACAATGTACATGTGTATACAACGGGTTATGTATAATGATTGTATTTTTTACAAAAGTTACTATTATTTTCTAATCATAGAAAAATTGTAATAATTATAGTAAATTTCATTACTACAATTAATAAAAAATAATTGTAAAATCGCTATAATTCCATAATTATATTACAATGATATAAGTTATGAATTTATATTTCAAATTATTTAAAATACTCGCAATAATTTTATTATAACTAGAATAATGGAATTAAAATAAATTATTTCATATAAAACCAATAATAAATTATTTAAAAAAATAACATGAAAATTTACATTAATATTTAATAATTTGAGTAATAAAGATCCTTATTTTATTAAAATAAAAAATTACATTAATTAAATATTATTTATAATTTAACTTGGTATTCATAATAAAAAATCTAATTTATGTTTAGAATCTTTTTTTCAAAAAATATTTATCTTAACATAATTAAAGAAATTGATGTAATTATTTTATATATTTTTTAAAAGTACAATAAATTATTGTATCTATTATTTATAATTACCTTACTTACAAATTAATTAGAGTAGTTTCATCATTTATAATGGAGCTTAATTATTCATGATTTAAAATTTAAAATTAAAATTTAAAAATTTGATTTGAAAAAGTTATATTAGTTTTAATGTAACAAAAAAATTTAAATTTTTTTTATAGATAATTATTTTAAAAATTATATATATATATATATAGTTACTAATTACTATTACAACTTAAAGTTATACAAAATGTTGATTTTTTAAATTAATAAAAATTTATTTTAAAAGTAATTTCCGTAATTTTTATAAATATTAATTTTGATTTATCTATTTTATGCCTGGAATATAAATTAATTTAGTAATACTTAAAGGAATAATTAGTAAGGAAATTAATTTATCATTATATGTAATTGCAGAAATAATATCAGTTATCAAATATAAATGTAAATAATTTAATTTATTATTATTATTATTATTATAGTGGAAAAATAGTTATAACAATTGAAATAATATTGTGAATAATAATAAAATAACTAGTCTAGGTTAGCTACTAAATACGCCAATAATATTATTAGTTTAATCATAAACATCTATATAATCTTAAAATATTAGTCATTATATTTAATAATTATTAATTAGATAATAAATCATTACAAGTGATATTTAAAATTTTAATATTCATTTTAATATATCTAAATAATATTTTAATTAATTGGTTAGTCATTTAATTATGTACCTAGAAATTATTGATGGATTATTATTGTATGTAATTAATTTTTTCGTTAGTTTTGTTGTTAGTTATTTTATTAGGTGGGTCATTAGTTAATGAATTATTGAATGGACAATTTTTTCTTTAGTTAATTAATGAATTAGTTTGTTAGTCACTTATTTGCATAATTATGTAATTTAACAAAATAAGAAAAGAATAAAAAATGTGGAATAAACCTTCTAGTTGTAAGTAACTTATAACTAAATGTTTTGGTCACAACATTGTTTACAACTAAATTCCACCTCCAAAATTTATCCCATATACTTTATTTTCCGTTTGCATCTTGAAAGGTATATAATATTTTAACCTTATTGATTAGCTAACTTATGGCCTAACATAATCCTATTGAATGGTGTTATTAAGGCAATTTCATGCATAAAATGAGTTTTTTTATGAAAACAATACCATTGTGAAAGTTGGAAAATTATGTACAAAACAATTTATAAAAAAGTCACAACAAGCATAAAGAGTATGCATGAACACTTAATCATCCATTTATGGTTGAACACGCCAAATATTTTAATCATAGGTAGATTGGGATTCATATAAGATCTTTTTCATTCCATATAATAATTGTGATTCCCGAGAATTACTAAAATCTATCAAATCATGTTCATTCATGAGACATGAATTTGTTTTCAATCACAAATTCATTTCATTAATGGATCCCAACATGAATGGTGGTTCATCATTGCAACACATTACTTATTTATGTCATGTGTAAGATAATTTCCATAACCCATTATATGCATTACTACAAATCATGGTTTATTTGACTAGAAAATTAAACAAAAAAACAATCATTTTAACATTTGATCATATAGGACAAGTCGACTTGAACATGTCCAATTTGACTAGTGTTTTTTTTTACCAACCATAAGATGGTGTTTTTGACTAGTCAAATTGAACAAAAATTGGGTAAAAAATAAAAATAAAAAATAGTTCAATTTTTAAATGTAATAAATACTTACCCACCCACTCACCATAGCCTCCTACCTACCTATCCACAACACACTTAGATATCATACATTTACATAAATGTATAAGGTGTATATATGAATGTATGTATTCCACATAATATATGTTGATAAGGCAGAATGAACCTTGGTTTCCTTGACTCCAGACCAATGTCTTGTCCATCAAACCACTAAAGCACTTTGTAAAAGAATATGATACCAAATGCATTTAATATGTTTTTAAAAATTTCAATGAAATTTTTTGTCAATGTATAACAACTTTTGAAATTCAATTTTTTTTATAAATAGTTAAGTAAGTACCTAATTAAGTAGATAGGTCAGTACACATGTTTATTTACCTATGTTTTTAAATGTACATACCTATTTATATAAAATATAAGTAGGTATGTAAATAGATAATAGGTAGGTAAGTAGGTAGGTAGGTAGGTATATATATGTATGTACGCAAATAAATAGATAACTTTGGTAGATAATAGGTAGGTAGATAATAAGTATGCTTGCTCATTAAGTTAATATGGCCAATTTGACTAAGCATGGTCAATTAGTATGACTGATTTGATTAAGTTGTGGGCATTTTAATGAACCAATTTAATATTTTATTTTTTAAAATTATATTTACTATTTAACACTTGGTCAAAATGATCACTTTAATAAAAAAAACCAACAAAAAAAATGATGTGTCTTTCATACTTCATGCTTTTAGTCAAAGTAAACATCTTTTGTCAATGTGAATATTTTAATCAAGTTGAACCTTTTGAAAAACCATGATTTATAATAATTATATATATATATATATCCTGTCTTTCCTTTTTCTTGAGCGCCTCCACTGCTGCTTCATATATTTTCACTGCTCCTAACCGTACAACTACTATAATTAGTATCCAACCTCATGCAATAAATGCTGAGTTTCAGCATTTTATAGTGATATATGAGTGTCCATTTCTCCATTTTCCTCTAGCCTCCAAATTGCTAGATTGTCATTCATTTCCGACATTTCAAACAAGTAGCTTTGCCATGAAAGGCTCTATCTAAAAATAATGTTTTACATGAAATCAAATTAATGGGTTTAAAGTTCATTGGTTTTACAAAAAGGGGCCAAAAAAAGAAAAAAAAACAAAACAAAAAACCATGTGTTACAAAATTACATCAAATTGTTCTTGAACATGAACTATATTAAATTAATTTTTTTTTTGCCATTCAAAAAGAATAAACTTACTTTCTAATAATTTAGCTTATTTTGAAAAGCCGTGGCTGATCCCCCTGCCAATTTGAAACAACTAAAACTCCCTTCTCCCCATGCCACCCAATAAGAAAACCCTTTGAAAAAGGTAAAACAAATCTTTTTGGGGAGGGGTTGGGTTTTTTGGATTCTTGTTGTTCCTGATGTGTTCCCATCAAATTCTCACTGTGTTCCCATGAAGTTTTCAATTCCTTCCAAACATTTAAAAAAAATCCCAATGTGTTCCCCAACATGTTTCCAATAGCACCTCACTTTATCTCATACACTTTGCATTATATTCTATTCTTTTAACTTATGCAAGCAGACCAAAAGGAGGAGACCGCAATATCTCTATTTTGGGACTGTGCGAAGAGCCTTTTTGGTCACTGCATTTCCAATGGTCGTTCCCCATCACAGAGAACAACCATTGGGAACACAGTGAACCAAAAAGGCTACAATTAAGGATAAAGTTTTTGAAAAAACAACCTTGTCACCCAAGGGGGGAAACTATGGAAAGTAGTAGGTCAAGATAAAAAAATTGCCTCTAATCAAGAGGTCTCGGGATCAACAAACCTGGGTATGCCCACGTTGCTACATTATGTTGCATGATTTACCAAGAACATATGTGGCAAGGTGCAACACCACAAACAGAACTATTGCAAAAAAATTCACCCAAAAATTAGAATGCATCAAACAAAGTAATCAATCTCATCCACATAACTTCAGTCCAAGTTAACTTCCCAATGTGTTGTCATTTCGCCCTGGCCCATGACCAGCGGCGCCTCATTAAACCAATGCTCTAGCTTGTGTGATAGGGGTGAAAATCTCCCCAGAATCATAGAGCCACACGCACCATGCATACATTTATCTTGTGGGCCCATTCTTTGACTGTCTACTACCATATAAATTTTCACACTATAAATAGGCTGTAAAAGAAGATTTTTTCAACATGGAGACTATTGGGGAAGGTAGAATGTGAGAAACCTCACTCTCCAAGTGCGGTTGTAAATTGTGAGGCTAGGATGAAATTTTTGAGTAAGTAGGCCCGGGAATTGAAAGCCTGAGGAGTCGTTGCTGGGGCATGCTCTGAGATACAGAGTGACCCACGCACAAAATGTCCAACCATCATTTCCATCACAAAAATCATGTGACAATAAAGTTATCCGTAAAGTCAGGAAAAGACGGCACCAAATTTCATGACTTTGCGGACAACGGCCAAGAGGGGATGAAGCATCAAATGAGGGGTGCAACTCAGGCCCAACAGGCCATGACTTTACGGATAACTCTAATGAGCTCCCACGACTACTTAATATGTCCCCAAAATTTTGCCCCTTGCCATTAGCCAAAGCAAAAAATGGTGATGAAGAGTTTTGGAAACAGAAATTTTATGCAGCCAATGGGAAGGCTCAGCATGCCCTAATGAAGGGTCCAGTTTTTTCTTTTTTAAGGGTGAGGGGGAAAGGGATTTTTTCCTTGTTTCCAATGTGTTCTCAATGTGTTCTCATCAAATTCCCAAATGGTTCCCAAGTTCTCAAAGTGTTCCCAAATGCATTCCTCAAAATGTTCCCAATAGCACCTGGGTTTTATATCATATGGTTTGCCCAAATTTCAACTCCCATGTATGTAAACTGGAAAGGTGAAATTAAAGGAGTACATTTGTTTCTTTTCTGCAACTGGGGTCCAAAGAGGTGCTTCCATTGAGGGCATTGTTCCAAATTTTTTGCTGATGGGCCAATCAATATGGCTCCTTTAAAAAAAAGGTAAAAAGTTGTGAACGCACCCATGATCTAATTAATATGAATCACACCACCCACTGACTTCATCAGCTCCAAAAGCTCAGCTGCACATATATTAATATAGCAGAGATATCTTTAGTAGAGTTCTCACCCTGTGTTTGGGTCCTCGTTTGGCCCTCTAATCCCCCTTTTAATCCCCAATTTCAGTGTTTCATCCCCAATCCACCCAGAATCTGGACAAACTCTTGAGCGACAGCAATACTTTGACATTTGTTCAGAAAAGAGCCAGAAAGAAATTTTGTGCTAATAAGTAGCTCCTCTCCGTCTGAACTGACCCCAACTAAGAGGAGACCCTTAAAGAAAGACGGTTGTATCCCTCCCTCTAACTGGGACCAGAAGAAGAATTGAATTACAACTATATCCAGCTATTGACCAGCCTTTTTTTTGCTGGCTACATATAGCCAAAAAGATATATTAAAAAAATTAAAAGTGCTAAAATCATGTACTTTTTGAGATTTTCAGTAGCCATAATTAGACCAAAATTTAAGAAAAATCATCAGATTTCTGTACATTGAAGTTGCCTCGACAGAGGTTGATCCTAAAAGATCCTAAAACCCTAAACCACTGAAGCTTGGTTTCACAGTTTTGAGCTTGGCACTATAACATCTTTCTTAGTGGCCTGCTGAATCAGTGATTTTTTTTTTGGCGAAATTTCGCATCCTGTTGAGAGATAAAAAAGGGGTTGCTAATGGTACAAAGCACTTTTAAAAAAAAATGGTCCATGTCGCCGTATTTAGATAATAGGTCTAGTATGTCACCAACAAACATATAGTAGCATTCGTAATCTTTTCTAGTTTCCTGTCTAACCTGTAGCCAAATTTGGCTAAGCCCTCTTTCAGATGGTCACCAACCCACCTACCTCAAGAATTTGAAAAAATAAACACTGCTGCAAATTGACATCCAGGGAGACAACAACCAATCTAGTCTTATTTATTTATTTATTTATTTATTTATGATTATTATTATTATTCCAATTTTGTGGTTTGGAAAATTTGGAGAATTTTTAATTTTTGAGAAAAATTTGTCGAATTTGCACTAAAAGAACAATAAATTCCAATTAAAAAATAATTTCGCCATCTCCTCAAAAATTCAAAACCCCTAAACCTTAAAATCTACAACCCTAAACCCTAAGAACTGCTGATGCTCAGTTTCACCGTTTTGAGCTTGTCAATGCGACATACCAGATTTGTTTCTTCGTGGCCCGCTGATCGACATCCAAGGAGACGACCTGTTTCCTAAAACCCTAAACTCTAAACCAGGAATTCACACATATCATGCCATCGCTCTCTCCCTCTCTCTCAAATTCCCTCCCAAATTTCCTCCCCTGGCTTGAACCCTAATTGGATCCAGCAGGGATGGTAGTAGTAGTGGCCTGTGCACCATGTATGGCAGTTCCTGCGCACTCTTTGGCCACATTTGTTGCTGGGTGTACAAGCTCTCCCCCATCAAGCATTCGCAGGTGCTGTGCTGTTTCAGTGAGTCATGAATGAATGAATGAATGAACTTGTGACCCATTTCTGTCTATGCAGTAGTCAATTGTTGTTGTCCTTGGTCTTCTGTTTGATATCCTTGAAGAATTCATGCACAAAAAGGGGCTTTCCAACAAGTCAGGACCTTGGGTGGGGCTTGTCTGTTCAGGGTTCAGGGTTTTGTTGAAGATTTGGAGTTTGGAGCTTCTTCCATTGCTCGGGGGTTGTTTCTGTAATTTTTTATATCCGTTGCATGCATCTCAAGCTCATTTGTGCCGTGCTGCAGGTTTGCCGTTCTGGGTGCAGGTTTTGCTGGGGTGTCAGTGGCCTGGCATCTACTTCAGGTGCTTCTCCCTCCCTCATTTCTATACTATTCTATTCTGTTCTATTTAGTCAGTTGCTCCGACTCATGAGGCGCTTGCTTGACAGTAAAGGATTACACTGGTGGCTTGCAGCATACACGCAGTTGTGAACCTGTGAGTGTGGATCTATATGATGAGAGTGGTATTGGAGGAGGCGCTTCTGGTGTTTCAGGGGGCTTGCTGCACCCATATTCTCCCAAAGGTTTGCTTTACCTGTGGTGGGTTTTGCTGTAGAATTGTTTTGTTGTTGCCTTTGTGCAACTGTAGTTACCTTTTGGAGATTTTTGTGTAGATTGCAAAAATCACTGAACATAGGTAAATTGGTTGCAGGGAAGCTTCTATGGAATGGAGCTAAAGGCTGGGTGGCTGCTTTGAAGCTTCTGGCAATTGCAGAAGCAGCAAATGTCCAAGACTTGAATACAACTGGTCCTATTGCTTGGAGACGGTTTGTTTTATCTGCCTTCAGTCAAGGTTTTCAGCAATCATACCACTTCTTCTCACTAGTTCTTTTGCTGCCTGTGATCTTTCCGTCCTAAACTCAAAATTGTTCAGCAAGCTACTCTCTCTATAACTGCTCATTTGTTTCCCAAAATCTGCATGAGGATTCTTTGCCTTGCTTTCTGCTTCCCAATGAATTATTTACCTTTGGATCTGATTTCTCTTCAAAGTTTCTGGTTTTTTCTAAAGGGCTTGTTGCTTGCAGGGGCATTTTGAGACCTGCACTGTTGGAAAAGCATGCAGCTGATTTCAGAAAAATTAAGGTGAAGAAGAAGAAATCTCTCAAATTCTTGGTTTTCCCTAGGTGGACTTTTCACTTTTTTTTTGTTTTTTTGTAACAGTGCTAGTTGGGGAGAGAATGCTTGTTGGAACATTTCATCAGCATATTGTCATTTTTATGTTTACTGATTTTGTAGTGGATCTTCATGAGGTTGTGTCCAGTGTTGGGCAGTTACCCAGTTTGGTCAGTTAGAACCACAGGTTAGTAAAAACTGAACCAAAACCAGGTCTGATTTCTGGAATTGGAACTAGGTTTAAAACCAAATCCAGTTCTGGAACCAGAACTCAACTTGGACCTGGTTCTGGAACCAGAACCAGAATTTTTGAAAATATTTCTGAACTTTTTGGTTCTAGACTTTTTCCCCAAAAAGTCTGGAACGGGGGGGGGGTTAACCACCGGTTTCATACCAGGTAACCCAGAACTGGAACTGGGTCTGATTTTCAGAACAGGAACCTGAATTTTTTTCACGAACCAACCAGAACTGGACCCAGTGTTCAGTCAGTTTTTTGGGTGGAACTGGAACCATTTTAATTTTATTTAAAGAACCATAACTGGAAGTTCTTCATAAAAGTCAAGAACCTACCAACACTGGTTGTGTCCCTCACAGTGACACAATCTGGAGATGCTGTGCTTGCCATAGTATCCACTGATGATGTAGCTGCATCATGTTTTTTCCATCCTTCTCTGATGCTCATCTCTCCTACGGGTTAAAAAGCAGGTGCAGAATGTTGAGGAGGATTCAAATGAAGCAGGTGTATTGTGCTTGGAGGAAGGAGAAGCAAGAGCTCTGGTGCCAGGTCTTGTGTTACCAGATAACAGTGTAGCCTTGTTCATGCCACATGGCCTCAATCTGCATCCAAGACGGTATCTTGAGGTAGACCACCACCCACAATCTTGTTATTGGTTTTTTTTCCTCCTTGCTTTGATTTTCAATGTTGGGTTGCTATCGAAGGGTTACTGCAGATGATATAGAAGTGTTAACCTTGCTTTGCCTTTTCTTAATCGTGAGAATTGAGATTTCTTGGATTCTTATGAGAGATATTACTGCCAATGTTGTAGAAGAGACACCATAATATTTTGGATACGTATGCAGATTTGTTTGGATTTGGCAACTGAAAAAGGTCATTATGCTGTTAAACTGCTGATGCAAAGCAATGATGACTTGACATTCCATTGGATGGGGTTAGCAGGCTTTGTGGATGGCTTGCCAGACATTTGCAAGGAAAGCCTCAAGTGTAGGGAGTCCTGGGACGCAGGCAGTGTTGTTGAAACAGCATATAAGCACTCTTTCTGAGCTTTCTGGTACATATTTCCAGAAATAAAATGAGTCAAAATAGAGAAATCTGGACACCCTGGTCTCGTTGCTCTCTCTTTTTAGTTGCAATAAATTTCAACAGCAAAGAGTATTATTCTTCATGAACTCAGAAACCAAATTAATTTGTCATAGACTCTTTGCACTCTGCTCGGGACTGTTCTCATATTCTACAAGAACTTGTGCTGAAAACTCGTTGGTTTGGTTATGAAGGCTATGATGCAGTAGTGGTGTGTATGGGAGCGAATGTGGTAATGCTTCCTGAGTTGGCAGGCAAACTTACCCTATCAATGTGTCGTGGAGTTGTGGCGCAGCTTCATTTGCCTCCATCTTTTCTGTAATTATCTCTATTCTTTATTCCCACTTTCCTTTTGACAATGCAATTATTAACTTCTAAGGGCATAAGAGCAACTGGAACCAAAACTAGTATGTCCAAAACAGGGGGCTGTATTTCAGTGTTTGGTGACAGAACTCATTGTGCAATGTACTAGCTTTCAGGAACCCGAAACCCTAAACCCTAAACCCTATGGTCTTCTGATTTGCTTGCAGTTTAAGAAGAAATTTGCACCTTACCATACAAGGCATGACCTGGATATGACTCATCATGAAGTGGTTTGAGTCCTGCTACATTGATTTGTCTTTCTTCTATGACTGTGGCCCTCTCATGTCCTCAGACAGCTGTCAATAAGTCTTCAAAATTAGGGCAGTTATTGATGAACACCCATTACCGGTCATGACGTAGGTAGCAATGCTCGAAGTTATTTTTACTTGGGAATTTCAAATTTGTTCTGTAACACGTGTTTTGTAACTGCATGACCTGTAAATTTCAGAGAATATAGAGAAGAGGTGCCCAATCTTCTTTCCAGCACATGGTTAGCATTACAGGGACAACGAAAAATGGTGTTGGGTGCCACAAAACAATGGGGTTGTGGCAACACAAGTACACAGGTATTGGCTGATGAGGAACGAGCTGTCTGGGAGCAGCTTATTCCAAATGCTGAGATGTTTTATCCATCCATCAAGCAGTGGGAAGTGACAGGCTTGCAAGCTGGAGTGCGTGCTATGCCACCACGCACCTCACTAGGTGCATTGCCTTTGGCAGGTTGCATCAACACTTTGGTGCAGCCTAAACTGGACACTGACTGCTGGTTAATAGGAGGCCTTGGCTCTCGGGGGCTCATATATCATGCCTGGCTTGGTGAGCTGGTTGCTGCTGCCATAGTATCTGGAATAGACACCATTGTTCCACAAGAGCTAAGCCAAGCTTTTTTGAAGTGATATTGTCTTCCTTGACAAAAATAACTCTGGTGCCACTTTTACAAATCCAGCGGAGGAATGAAGAATGAAAAAGACTACAAGTCACTTCCAAGGACAACAGTTTACACATATTTCAAATGTCAGTAAAGTTGATACAGAGTTCTTGACAGTTAAAGGATACATCATCAACTGTGCCTTCATCAAAGTATCATTTGCTGGAGAATACTTTTGCAATCAAATTTGCCTTCTTGGAGAGGCCTTTGCAACTATGATGTTGGGCAAGTTCATTCCATGTGTGCTATTTGCAAAAGGCATTTTGTCACTGTTGGGATCCTGGTGCAAAGTGCCATTGTCCAAGCGGAAAATGGCATTCCATGAATTGATCAAATCTGATAGGTCAATTTCTAACCAAGTGAACTGTGATCCTATCCACATTGACACCTTTAGAAATGGGCCATTTCACAATACAGTAGATGTCATTTTTTTTTGTGGAGCTTCAAAGCAAAGTTCGAATGCACTCAAAGGTTGTTCCTTTGCATGCTGTTCGCAATTGTAAAAAGTGTGCTTTTTGCACAACTTAAATTAGCAAGTGGACCTTAATGACCAGATGCATTTTGGTTCATGGCATTTGTGAACTTCCAAAACTTACGCAATATATTTTATTTGTTAGTAAACTTGATGTCACCATCCATTTTCTGGAATAATTCTGAAGTGTATATCAGTTGTTTGTGAACCTGATTCTCAACACCTAATTGACAGGTTGGTCAAGTTGAACATTAAGCAGGACAAGGGGTGGTATGTTTAGATGCCATTTGCTAATATGTTATTACAAATCCATAAGTTTGACTACAAGGAAATCATTACTACACACACCATTTATGACTACTGAATTAACACATATATGTAGCAAACCTATCTTGTTCATCAATGCCTAAAATGTGTATATGAGATTGTACGAGTACAAGAGTAAATTCCAACTGCAATAGTTCACTCACAATCGACCTTTTGAACTGTAGCCTAGGACATGGATAAGAAGGAAACAAAAACATTTGGCAATCGACCATGCTACTATTATCATCTTCAAAGTACAGTGCATTTTATAGCATAAATCCCATTCTTGCCCTTGAATTTCTTGAGAAGTGAGCTTGGTAAGCTCACCTTGTTTGCCCTATGATTCCCAAATGCATAAATTTTATGGTTGGCCATTTGAATAGATCATGAAAAAGCAAGAGGGATGATAAAGACACCGTTGTGGGTCGAACATTCAATTGAATAATCGACCTCATTGTCACCTTGTAATCAACACCCAACACTAACTCGTTTTTTTTTTGTTTTGTTTTAGCTCTCAATTAGATACCTAGCTAGTCCCACCTTCACATCTATCTCTTAAGAAAGGTAGTTGGTTTGCTTTTGTTTGTTTGTCAAGTTGAGATCTCTCCCAAGCCACAGTGCCCCTCATCATCCCCTTGGTACTCTTATTAGAAAGCCCTCAATGAGTAGGTGTACATCATTTTTTAGTTTCATGATGCTTGCACTTACTGTACAAGAGTTATTGAATATTGAACAAATCTGTCATTGAAATTCAATAGAATTGAAACTAAAAAATATAGGGGGCACATTCAATGAGAAGTGCTTGGTGAGTAGGATTTCATGGAGGTGGTTTTGTAATTTTTAGACCTAAAATGTGGGAGATATTGAATTTTGAATAATTTTTGTCATTAGAAATTCAACTAAACTTTTTAAACTGGTTTTTAGAAGTTTTAGAAGGAGAAATAGTTGGGTGATGAGTTCACTCTTGGGGGCCAACCACACAAGCCACACTAGTTAACATTAAGTTCTACTGTTCTACCATGCACCAGGTTTTCCATTTTGACAATTGAAAAATCTAGAATTGGACAATTGGTTATAATTCAAGTTTTGATTTAAAATTGAACCATGCCATTTTTGAATTTAAATTTCCACTTCTTCTTTTTAAGGTTTAGGTTGTGTCGTCAATGGCCACCTCTTTCCAATGTCCTCTTTCTTGTCATCCTCCCTTTTCTTTTTTGCACATTGCTTTTCAATCATGTCTTTAATTATCTCTTCATTCTCCATCTCTTTTCTCTTTTTCATGTTTACGTTCTAAGGGGATGTTCTATGTTGAAATTGACACTACTTGAGTTAAAGAAAATATTGTTTGAGGCTATTATGTGAAGGACTTTTAAAGTTTCTCATCTTATTATTATCTAAATTTTTAGTATTCATAATTTAACAAACCATTCTAGACTTACTTTAAAAATTATATTTGCATTGAATTTTTATATTATATATATTTTTTGAAATTTGAAATTTAGTTGAAATCATGAGGAGTGATGAAAGATTCACAATTTGTCCACAAGCTCATATATATCAAATAAAAAATCATTGAGCACAACCCTAATCAAAGAATAACAAACATATATATAATATGTAAGTCAATGCTAGGTCCTTTGTACATGTGTTATATTTTCCCTAATTTATTCTATTACTTGGGATTAATGCCATATATTAATTATATATTGGTTTAGAGAATGAGCATGACCCTATTGTGTTTGTGTGTGTGCACGCATTTTTTTTCTTTCAATTTTGATGCTCAAGTGATAATCATCCATAATAATATTTACCCAAATTTGGTGACATTCAAGATATGAAAGTAAAAAGATGTTAAACACATTTTCATGTTGTAGGTAGTTGTGACAAATTTTTAGCTAATTTTGGCAAAAAAAAAATCATGTATTTATGGATTTTTTCCTTTAAAAAGGAAATTTGTGACAAATTATTTTTTTTCAAAATATTTTTGCAAAAATTCATCAAATTTTCACTAATTTTATTATAAAATCAATTGAATTATAAAATTTACCCAATCAATATATGGGACTCTATATTTTTATGCATGTTACTTTTAATTCAAAAAGAGTATTGCCCAAAGTTCACTTTTCTCTAAGTTGTTTGAATATATATATATTCTTTTGGTTAGCGCTTAAGTGGTTCCTCTCCTTTGGGCTTTTCATGTATTTTTCTTTTTTGTTGTTGGTGGTGCTCAAGTGGCTCTTCTCGTTTGGGCTTCAAAACAATTAGAAACTGGTTAGGACTAATTGAAACCTACCCAAACCTAATTGTTAACCTGGAATTGACCAAACTTTAAAAGTAAAAAAAATTCTAGATCCAAAGTTGCTTGGCATTTGAGAACCCATACTTGAACCAGATTCAATTTTGAATTTAAGAAAAAGAAACCCACCTAAAACCATACCCATGTTTAGTTGTAGACTTGGGTATGTTGATAATGCCATAATTGCCCACCACTAGTGTTCTCCATACTATATTTAGGATTTACACGCCCTTTTTTTCTAGATCGCCACGGTTCACAAGTAAGAGCTTATCTTTACATGATGATGACTCAAACTAAGTTACCAAGCTTTGGTACAAAGTGTCCACCTCCAACATTTTCAAGCATAAGACTTTAGAACAATAGTGAAGTGATTTGCATTGTAGATCTTTGTTCATTGGAAAATGACAGTTCTTTCAACACTATGAGCTTCATGACAATACTACTATTGCAAGGACATGTGAAGAAATGACGAAGAGAATGGTATTTGGTAGTGAATCGGGATTTATTATCACCAAGCATGACTCTTTGGCAGGTTCATTTGCTATTTTGCTTATTGCAAATGAATTCAAGCTTCTCTACGCTTATCACTCACTAGCTTACTCAAACTGTTTTTCCAAATCATGAATTGTTCTTAAAGTGGTTTGTTTACAACAAGTATTGAAATCACCTTAGCACACACATGGTTCTATGAACTAGGGTTCATAACAAAAAGTTTGCCAGATGATGATTGTACGGTAATTGTTGCATGGGCCAAAAAACCATTTTTCAGTGTCTACTCTCATGCCTAATTATGCAGGCCAGAAAGAGTGGACATGCACCCACCAGTGCACGATGCAGGATGGATGGTATGTGGACAGGAGATAACTTTTCATCCTATTCAAGTCCCATAGGTTAGGTACTATGTATTAACCATTCAAATACATCTACCTACCGAATAACGACCTTCATACTTACATGATTTTATCCTCTTGTGTAGGTAGGTGAAGAGGGAAGTAGGAGGTTTATATGATAGACTATCCAATGGAACTTTGGTAACTTAGTTGTGGTTCATCCTTGACTCACTCATAATGGGTTTCCAATGGCTGATGCACTAGTGGGTGTATGCTCAAGTTCATTGTAAACACAAATACTCATAGAACAACTCCACCCATAGTCAATATTTGACCCTTCAACAACATTTCTCACATCCAAAATGGGTTACTAACATTGAAGACACATAAACATGAAAATTAGGATAATAAAAAATGAAACATTATTTTCAAAACATCACCTGGACCAATCATTTTCTTTGGTGAGCCAAGACTAGCTATCATGTTTCACATTGCTTGCAAAAGGCACTACATCCTCTTGTGCATTTATATTGGCCCAGAGTCAATTTATTATCCAAATTGACATAAACTTGACTCGACTTCATTTGAAGAGTATTGTGTAGGGCATTGTGGAAATGCTCTTATGGGTTGGATGTGAGGAGTTTTAGGAGTTAGCACCAATGTTTTTTTATAGGCAAAAGTTTTCAAATTGTGACCTCAACAATCTAAAAAGTGATCAACCATAACAAATTTCCTGTTTTAAAAGACTTGAATGTTTTTTGAGAGAAACAAATTTTGGGGGAAATTTTTGCCACATTTGGACACACTTTTAGCTATGGGGCAGTTTTTCACAAGATTTCTACAGCTTTTACAGTTTTCTATAAACTCTTTTGTCAATTGACACACAATCTTGTTTGTGATGATCGCTAAAAATTCTACATCAGAAAACTGAAAGAAAAAGGCTGGTTGCTGCATATGGGAGGGTCTTCTTTTGTTTGAATTTGCATTGTATTGGTAATGTGTTGGGATGGCTTTGGGTTGTAAAACTCACTCCGTTGCAATCGCCAAAGTCCCTCTAGGGCTACCATTCAATTACCCTGGGCTACTTGTGTATGGTGTATGTTTTATGTGCATAAGTTTTTTCTTGCTTTCATTCTCGTCCTGTTTATGGGTGGTGTCATTCATGCCTGAAAACTGTGACTCTATAGGATTCATACATGGTCCCCATAACAAACGAATTCACATTCTTGTTACATGCAAAATCTGATTGTGAATGCTCTTTGTTGAGTAACTTTGCCACTCATCGCACCCATGTTTTCAACACAAGCAAATAGCACAGTGGCCAGAGTTCACAGTTTGTTAGCTCCACCCTTCAGTGTAGAGACATTGGGATGCATTCAGTAAAGGGCTAAAGTTTTGTGTCTCTACATTTTAGGGTCATGTGGAGTTCACTACAGAAAAATGGAAGCATAGCTGAAGGATCTGCTTGGGCATCCCCATGCTAAACACCATGTGTTTCCAATTGAGTATGTTGAAAATTGATCATCCTTGTGAATGTTACTTAACTGGTGAAGACATTATGGGATGAGCTGCTTGTTCTCCTGAACTCATTATGACATCCACTTCAGAAAGACTTAGCTCAATCCAAAGCAATCACCTTGCTGGAAAAAAACAAAGAAAAAAAAAAGGGTTATCCCTTGCACTACATCCCTGTGAATTGTCTTAGAAGCCAACCTTCTGGAAGAAAAATAAGCATCGTTGGGGATCACAAGGAAAGGCTGCCTAGGACAATGAGGACAATGAGACAAAGTTAGGGTATCTTAAATGGGTTACTGTGGGTACATCCCTAACCTAGGCATGCAGGAAGCTTCTAAACATTTATTGGCAGTTCATCTCAAGATTCAAAGGGCACAACTTCACTACATGCACACAATGTGTATATCTCAACAGCTGACAGCCCAACGAACACCAGTTTAAACATTCTCCACCCCAAGTTCTATCAAAGTGTTTTTACAAGTGGGTTAACCCCTAAAAGGTTGATAAGCCAAAATTAGTTTTTCACAAAATTCAGTAGCCTAAGAAGAGGAAATTTACTTACTTAATTAATTAATTATTTTGGAAACCATGTGCATTTTGGACTTGGTCGTAAGTTCCAAGTGGCATACTAACTGGAGAAGTCCACATTAATTTGGTGGGGGGGGGGGGTTTGAATGAAAATAAGGCATGCAAACGACATGTGAAAGATGAAAGGGCGGTAAAATTGCCCAGAAACAACAGGAACCCAATCAGGTGAATAGGTAACGAATTGGAATTTGGAAATACCTACCAGCCAGCCAGCCAGAGTGGCACGTGGGTAACACTTATTGTGACTCATCCACTTTTGATTGGGCACGTGGTTAACACTTATTGTGACTCATCCACTTTTGATTGGCTGATACACGTCTGAATCCTGATCCATCAATGAGGACATTAGTCTGACCAATGGTACGGTATAAAAGCATCAAAAAATGTGGCAGGCTTTTAGAGGTTACAGTGTCCATGCATCGCAGTTTCGGCAGCCTCAAAACAATGCCACATGATTCATGTCTTTCTCCTCACAAGCAGCACCTTCAGTAACGTAACAGTAGGTACTAAGTACCAAATTGAGAAATAGTAGCTATTCATTGGACAATAAAACATGTAACGCAAAAGGATCCCCCTAATAAGTGATTCTAGTAAACTTTGGCGACATGAGATCTTTTGAGTCTGAGGCCCGCTTTACACTAGGAGTCAAGGCCAATGTCCAACTCAAAATCAAGGATTCCTATTGGTGCAAAAGTTGAAATCAGCCCCAAGGGCTTTACACTAGGAGTCAACGGCTGAAATAGACCAAAATATTTTCAATCTGTCTCAAGTTACTAATAAATGCTGAACTTTATGGCTTTGTATTGTCTCCAAGGCTTGAAAAAGGATATCATCAAGTTTGAGGAGCCAATTTGCAAACCTTGGGGCCAATGTTCCAGCACTTAATAATAACTTGAGGCCAAACAACAAGCCAAAAATGCTTGGCCCCAAGTTTTTTCAGCCAGGACTCATAGTGTAAAGTAGGCCCAAGACCCATCACTGGTATATCCCTTTTCACATGGGTACAATTTGGGTACTGCTATATATTGATCACTTTCACACGAGCCTGGTACTGGTATTGGACTGATACTGTTGGGCCCAAGGCTGATTTCGCCTGGCAATGGCATAGGTATAAACCTGGTGCATGAGAATGTGTGTTTTTTTTTTTTTTTTTTTTGTACAAAAAGCCTGGGCCCATTCCAAATCCTTGAGGTAAACTTTTTTGTTTACCCCCTGACATTTTTACA
>Ga0116227_10008049_pt1 | contig 20137 bp, 13 predicted proteins | sample S1TSphgellanicum_FD_89693 | JGI IMG/M metagenome (GOLD analysis project Ga0116227, IMG submission 89693) | Host-associated microbial communities from peat moss isolated from Minnesota, USA - S1T2_Fb - Sphagnum magellanicum MG | ecosystem: Host-associated > Plants > Peat moss > Unclassified...
TTGAGCTACGCTCTCACCGAGACCAGTGGAGAGCCGAATGGATGCCTTTGACGCGACCGTAGTAAACGCCCTGCCAGGCGTGAAACTCCGGTTAAAGGAAACTAATCTGCCAGAAATTTCCGCGCAGCTCGGCAAAACCGCCGCCCATTACGACCGTACAGGCGCCTTCCCGCACGAGAATTTCGCGCTCCTGCATCAGCACGGCCTCATCGGCCTGGTTGCCGCGCGGGAACTAGCGGGCGACCCCCTAACCCTGCCCGAAGCCCGCCAAGTCATCGCCGCGGTAGCACGCGGAGAACCCTCCACCGCGCTCATCCTCATCATGACTTACCTCTTCGTTTTCCAGGCGGCCCGCAACCCCAACTGGCCGCCGGCCCTGTTGCGCCATGTGCTGGAAGACATCGCCCTCAACGGCGCGCTGGCCAACGCGTTGCGGGTGGAACCCGAACTCGGCACTCCGGTCCGCGGCGGCCTGCCGGAAACCACCGCCCGCCGTGTCCCAGGCGGCTGGCGCATCTCCGGTCACAAGCTTTATTCAACCGGCATCCCGGCGCTCAAATGGCTCGGCGTCTGGGCCCGCACGGATGATCCCGAACCCCTCATCGGCACATTCCTCGTCCCCGCGACCGCCCAAGGCATCCGTATCGAGGAAACCTGGGATCAGCTCGGCATGCGCGCCACCGGCAGCCACGACGCAATTCTTGAAAACGTTTTCATCCCCGCCGAATACGCCGTGGACATCCGCACACCCAAAGGATGGGAAGCCGAGCGCCCGGCCGAGCTCCTTGCCTGGATGTCCGTCCTCATCGGCACGCTGTACGACGCCGTGGCACGCAATGCGCGCGACTGGCTGGTCCGCTTCGCCAATGAACGCACCCCCTCCAATCTCGGCGCCCCGCTCGCCACCCTGCCACGCTTCCAGGAAGCCATCGGCGAAATCGAAGCCCTGCTCTTCACCAACCAAGTCTTGCTCGACCGCTCAAGCGCCGACCCCACGCAAATCCCGCCGCTGGAGAGCAATTTCGTCAAACATCTGGTCACCAACAACGCCATCAAAATCACCGAAAAAGCCGTCTCGCTCACCGGCAACCCGGCGCTCAGCCGCCACAATCCGCTGGAACGCCATTTCCGGGACACGTTGTTCGGCCGCGTCCACTCCCCTCAGGACGACACGATTCTCTCCACCGCCGGCAAAGCCGCTCTCGCCGCATTTTCCAAATAATAGAAGGATTTTTGCCATGTCAGCTACCCGCCAGCATTCTGCGCCGCGTTCCGCGCCGCCGCCGGTGCCCGCCAACCAACCGGCCTGGATTTTGCCGGAACCCGGAGAAGGAATCGAAGCCGTCCGCCTGTACCGCAAACAGCGCCTCGCCGCCGGCCTGCGCCTGTTCGCGCTATACGGCTTCGACCATGGCCCCGCCGGCCACATCACCGTGCGCGACCCGGAATGGACCGACCATTTCTGGATCAACCCGCTCGGCGTCTATTTCGGCCATGTCCGCGTCTCGGACCTGCTGCTGGTCAACCATGACGGTGCCATCGTCATCGGCAACAAGCCGGTCAACCTTGCCGGCTTCCAAATCCATTCCGCCATTCACAAGGCCCGGCCGGAAGTCATCGGCGTCGCCCATTCGCATTCCACGCATGGCAAAGCCTGGTCCACGCTCGGCCGATTCCTTGACCCGCTCACCCAGGATTCCGCCGCCTTCTACCAGCGCCAGGCGCTGTCGGATTTCTCTGGCGTCGTGCTGGAAGCCGACCAGGCCCAGCAGATCGTCCGCGATGTCGGCGACAGCAATTTCGCCATCCTCAGAAACCACGGTTTTCTGACGGCCGGCCTCTCGGTCGAATCCGCCGTTTGGTATTTCATCGCCATGGACGACGCCGCCCGCGCCCAGCTCCTGGCGGAAGCCGCCGGCAAACCTGTGCCGCTTTCGCACGAAGTCGCCAGCTTCACCGCCAGCCAGTACAGCGCCCGCCCGGATGGCGGCCGCTACGGGTTCCAACCCCTCTACGACCGCATCATCCGCGAACAACCGGATTTGTTGGACTGATGCCCCGCGACGCCGATTTTCTCTCCAATGACGTTGCGGCGCCGGCACGTGCGGCGCCGTCAACGCGCGGCAAAGCCGCAGCACTTGCCCGCGGCCTCGCCCCGCGGGCGCTGCCCTGGCTGGTCCCCGCCGCCCTGCTCGCCGTCTGGACAATAGGTGCTGCCACCGGCGCAATCAGCCCACAAATCCTCCCCGGCCCCGGCGATGTTGCCAGCGGCTTCTGGTCCGTCTCGCAGACCGGCGAACTCTGGAACGATCTCGGCGTCAGCACCGCCCGCGCCCTCGGCGGCCTCGCCATCGGCGGCAGCATCGGTTTTTTCCTCGGCATCCTCAACGGCATGTCCCCGCTTTCCGCCAAGCTGCTCGACACGACGCTGCAAATGATCCGCAACGTGCCCATCCTGGCGCTCATCCCCCTTGCCATCCTCTGGTTCGGCATCGGTGAGTCCGCAAAACTCTTCCTCATCGCCCTCGGCGTATTTTTTCCAATCTATTTCAACACCTATCACGGCATCCGGCACGTGGATGCAGGGCTGGTTGAAATGGCGCGAGCGTACCGGCTCAGCGGAACAAAACTCTTCCGCCGCGTCATCTTCCCCGGCGCCCTACCATCCATCCTCGTCGGCCTGCGCTACGCCCTCGGCATCATGTGGCTCGTCCTCATCGTCGCCGAAATGGTCTCCGCCTCTTCCGGAATCGGCTACATGACGATGAACGCCCGCGATGACATGCAGACCAACATCGTCGTCCTAGGCATTCTCATCTACGCCCTGCTCGGCAAACTCGCCGACCTCATCGCCCACGGCATCGAAGGTCGCGCCCTACGCTGGCACCCCAACTTCCAGCCGAAACCATGAGCGCGACACTCACCACGGGTGCCGCCGTTAATCTATGGGGCGTGCAAAAATCCTTCGGTGCCACCAGCGTCCTGCGCGACATTACGCTCCGCGTCGAACCCGGCGCCTTCGTCACGGTCATCGGCCAAAGCGGCTGCGGCAAAAGCACGCTGCTCCGCCTGCTGGCCGGCCTCGACAAACCGGATCATGGCGAATTGCGCCTGAACGACGAGCCGCTGGCGGCCGCGCAAGACAACGTGCGGCTGATGTTCCAGGAACCCCGCCTGCTCCCCTGGGCCAGCGTGCTGGACAATATCGGCCTCGGCCTCACCGGCGACTGGCACCCGCGTGCGAGAACGTTGTTGCAGGATGTTGGACTGGAAAACCGCGCGGGGGACTGGCCGGCCACCCTCTCCGGTGGCCAGAAGCAGCGCGTCGCTCTGGCCCGCGCCCTGGCAGCGCGCCCAAGCCTGCTGCTGATGGACGAACCCTTGGGCGCCCTCGACGCCCTCACGCGCCTCGCCATGCAGGCCCTCATCACCCGCATCTGGCAGGAGCAAAAATTCACGGCCATTCTGGTAACGCACGATGTCCATGAGGCGGTGGCCCTTGGCGATCATGTGATTCTCCTGGAACGCGGCCGGATCGCGGAAAGCTGGCGGATCGACTCGCCGCGGCCGCGCGACCTGGCAAATGCCGAACTTGCCGCGACCGAAGGCAAGATTTTACGGCGGCTGCTGCAGAGCGAGGCGCACCCAGGTTCAGCCTGACCGTGCCGCCCTGGTGGCGGAACGGTCAGGCACCCGCCTCGCGAAGAACGTCATTCATAAAAGAGGATTAGATATCAATCTGCACGAAAATATATTTGCCGCCCTTTGTTCGGTAGACGGAAATGCGCTGCCAGCGTATCCCGCCGAGCCTCCGTCATAGGCTCCAGCCGTCATCAACCATCAATATCGCCCCATGCACCCAATCGGAATCGCTGGTCGCCAAAAAGACCGCGGCGCCGGTGATGTCTTCGGGCTGCATGTAGGACCGTCCGGTCGGTGTCCGATCCTGTAGTGTTTTCAAAAATGCTTCGTTGCCTTCAGCTCGCAGATGCGCGTTCATCTGTGTCGCGACATTTCCCGGCGCTATGGAATTTACATTGATTTTCTCAGGCGCCAATTCGGATGCCAAGGCGCGGGTGAGATTGACCACCCCGCCCTTTGCCGCGCAATATGCTGGGCAATTCGGAAAGGCGCCGACGCCGGCGACGGAGCTGATATTTATGATCTTCCCGCGGCCGCGCAATCGCAGGTGAGGCAGCACGCCGCGCGCGAAGAAGAACGTACCTTTCAGGTTCAGGTCTACCTGGAAATCCCAAACCGCCTCGGTTGTGGCCTCGATCGACGCGCCGCGGAATACGCCGGCGTTGTTGACCAGAATATCGATCGCCCCAAAGTCGGCGGCGATAAGGCCCACGACTTTCTCAATTTCGGCGACGATGGAGCAGTCCGCGACATAGGCAATCGCGCGGCGCCCCATGGCTTCGAGGTCCGCAACGATCCTGCCGGCGTTTGTTTGATCGCCGATCGACACGATGGCGATGTTGGCACCCTCCGCCGCGTAGCGCCGCGCGATCGCTTCACCGATGCCTTGTGAGCCGCCCGTCACGATCGCCACTTTTCCTGCCAACTTCATCGATTTCAAGTCCTCATGTAGAATATGGAAACCGAGGGACCTGGCAGACACGGCCGCCGGGTCCCTCTCCTCGTCATAACATCACTCCGCTGCCTCCATCGCCAATCCGATCGTCCAGCGTAGATCGGATTTGCGGCGCACGATGGCGATCATCGCCAGATACAGCGCGGTCGCGGCGAGCCACCCTTCCACGGGGGCAATACCAATGCTGAGCCCGACATTCGGGATCACGTTGCCTGGAATGGACAGCACGATCGCGACGATCACGCCGACCAGCATCGCCGTGATGCCGAGCCAGTTGGTCGACTTCATATCGCGCCATTGGACGACCGAGGAGAGGTCGCGCTTGATGCCGAAAAGCTTCGGCAGAAGCAGCACATCGACGATCAGCAGCGTGGTGGCGGTTGGCACGGTGGTGGCGCTGATACCGGCGATGATGAAAAACACCGTCTGGCTCGTGGCAGTCGCCATCCAGCTCGTCAGCAGGCAGCAGCCGGTGAGCAGGATGGCGATGGAGTAGTAGCGCTTCATGTTGAAGATGTTCGTCATCGCATTGGTCGCTTCATACATGTTCACGTCGTTCAGCGCGAATTGCGACAGCAGGATAAGGCCGGCGGCAATCGGCACCGAACCGAAAAGATAATGCACGATCACCATGGATTGCTGGGCCGGGGTCGCGCCCTGGGAGGTCAGCGCCATCACCCAGCCGGCGGCGGGGAAGAGAAACAATCCGAGCGTATTGGCGAGACCCATGGGCAGCGCCACGGACATGAAGCTGCGCCGCGAGAAACGCCAGATATCCGGCTCGGCGCCATAGACACCGGTCCCGACGATCAGCGAGGCCGTCGCGATGATGGTGGTGGTATTATGGATCTTCGGCGTCCCCCAGAGAACCGCGGCAGGTGTCGACGAAAAAGTTTGCCACAAGGCATAGACAGCGACGAAGAAGATAAACGGTGCTGCGAAGCGTCCGAAGTTGCCGATGCCCTTGAAGCCGATGATGTTGTTTGTCGCCATGATCAGCGCGAAGAAGACCGCGATCACGGTGATCGAGACCGCGACATGCGGAAACAAACCCTGCAGCATCTGCCCCGTATAGACCGACTGGAATGAATACCAACCGCTGCCCATGATGATGAGAAATATGGAGACGATGATCGAGCCCGACTTGCCAAAGACCGCACGGGTGAGGAACGGCTGCATCTGCCCAGTCACGGCGCCGAGATAGCCGGCCAGAAATTCGTAGCCACAGAGACAGAGCACGCCGATGCCGCAACCCCAGAACATGTCTTCTAGCGATTGCCCGGCTTGCTGCACCGCAAATCCCACGAACATACTGGAAAACGTTGTTTGTGTTGCCAGCCACAAAAGGCCCATGGAGAACGGGCTGCGCCGTGCGCTATCCGGCACCACGTCATAGGCGAGGTCGTAGGACAGGGCCTCGCTAATATTTTCATCCTGATTGCGTTGCGTGGGGGTCTGCATTTTTCTACCTTTCACCGTAAATATGAAAACTCACAACTGACCAAATCGATACAATCGTGCCGGCAACTACCAAGCTGTGGAGACGACGCACGTCCTCTTGGCCGACGTCATTGACGGCCGTTAGTCATCGCAGAAACGCGCGGCTATCCTTCGAAGCCGAAACCCCGCGCGACGGATACCGCCATGGCACGGCGGCTGACGCCGAGCTTGCCGAAGACGTTTTTAAGATGGAACTTCACCGTTGCCTCGGACAGGCTCAGGTCGCGGGCGATCTCTTTGTTGCTCTTGCCCTTTGTCAGAAGCAGGAGCACCTCTCGCTCGCGACTGCTGAACAGACCCGCCTGACCGAAAGGTTCGCCCGGCGTATCCGCACTCCCAGCCGCGCGGACCAGCGCGCGGCCGGCGATGCGGGCAATGAACGCGGCGGCATCGCTGCTGATCGCGCCAATGCCGAACCTTCGCACAATCGCCCTCAGCATGGCCGTGTAGGCGCTCCCCTCATCCAGGAAAGGCTGCACGATCTCATGCGGCCGGGCGAGGCCGATCGCCGAATGCAGGCAATGCAGCGCCGCCAGGTGCTGACCACTCTCCCAGGACATGCGGGCGCCCAAGATCGCCGCCATCAGCGTGTAGTAAGCGGCGCCGTTCATGTCGGCATGCGCACAAAGGCGTTCCAGATCCGCCGCCGCCGCAGCATACTGTCCCTGGCAGACGCGCAGACGCGCCCTGGCGAGTAACAGGTCATTGCGTTCCCGCCAGGTACCGAGGTTGCCAGGGCAATCGGCATCGAGCAGCCCGGCGACCCGCGCCGCTGCCTGCTCCGCGGATTCGAGCATTCCGGCCTTGGCGAAGATCTCGATCCGCATGATATCCGCCGCGACCGCCAGCCGCGGGAGGGCGCGCTCAATCGCCACCTCATCAGCCCGATCGATCGCGGTGATGGCGGCATCAAGCCCAAACAGCCGCATGCGGCTGCGCGCGAGGAGTGAGAACAGCCGCTCGTAAAGCTCGACCCAGCCCTCGCCACGGCATAGCGGCCGCTCCGCCGCCGTCAGCAGCCGCTCCGCGACCGCCACCTCGCCCTGATGATACATGACCTCGGCCAGCGGAATCTGGATGATGGCACTCAGGCTGGCATCGCTCCACTGCGCGCGCTGGACCAACTCCTGCGCCTCGCGGGAGGCGTCGAGTGCTGCCGAGAAGGCGCCCGCCAGCGTGTTCACCAGCCCGAGATGCAGCAGCATGAAAATCTGCCCGTAAGCGCTCCGCTCGTCGCGGTAACATTCAAGCGCGCGGCGGGCGTTCAGCCTCGCCTGGTCCAGCGTGCCACGCCGGGTATTTGCGATGCAAAGATGGTTATAGAGCCAGCCGCGCTCCAGCGTGTGGTGCGGATCCAGTGCTTGCGCCGATCGTTCCATCTCCGCGATCTCGGCGTCATCCAGGTGGCGGTCCTCGTAGATGGTGAGCAGCCCATCGATATGGTCGATGACGCCGGGCAGCGGCCCCGATGCCGCGACCCGGCCATGCCGCACCGCATCCAGCAACGTGCGCGCGTCTTGTATGCGCCCTTGCTTCGCCAGCACAACTGTCTGGCACAGGCTGAGCGCCGCGGAATGGTGGATGGTCTCGCTCGGCAACGTGTCGATCAGGCGCTCAAGCACCGTATGGCCGGCACGCAGGAAAAGATGGACGCCCCCGGCCTGGGTAATCAGGTCCGCGGCCCGGGCATAGTCCCCGGCCCAAGCGGCGTGGGACACGGCCTTCTGCAAGAAGCCATGCGCCGCGAACCAGGCTGAGGCGGCGCCATGCAGGCTGGGAATTCGCGTTTCCTCTCCGGCCGCCAGCCGGGCGCCCAAATACGCCTTAATGGCTGGATGCATCCGGAACCACGCCGCATCATCGCCGCTGCGCTCCAGCACAGGCGCCAGCCCATCGGGCATGATCGAATCAAGGCCGTGTGGCGTGCCCGACAAGGCCGCGGCCATCGCCCAGGGGAAATCGTCAAGAATGGCGCAAGCTTCCAGTGCTGCGCGAAGTGGCGTGGGCAGCTCGTCCAGAATGACCTGCTCGATATACTCGCGGGTACTGGAGAGCATGTCCGGCACATCGAAACAGGCGGCTCCATCGCTGATTATAAGCTGTACGAGCGCCGGCCAGCCGCCCGTGAAATCGAGGATGCGTTCCGCCGCCGGGTCTGCGGCACGGCTCGCCAGCCTGCGTATCTCCGCCCGGGTGAAAGCGAGCCGGTCCACGCCGATCTCGGTGACCAGACCGCGCACCCGCAGCCGGGCGAGCTTCAAACCCGCCGACCGCCGGCAGGCGCAAGCGATCCGCAGGTTCTCGGGCGCCCTATCCAGCAGCTGGTCCATCGCATCGCGTATCGCGGGCGGTGTCTCGGCATCGAAATCGTCGATGAACAGTACCGTGCGGCCGGGGCGGACCGCCACCGCATCCAGCATCGCGCCCACGCCAGCGTATTGCCCGGCCGGCAAGCCAAGTGCGGCCCCGAGTTCGATCAGCAACAGGGTTTCATCGGCATGGGCCGGTGCCAATGTCAGCCAACCGGCGTGCTGGTGACGCGCCGCGCCGATGAGCCGGTAGACGGAGGCCAGCAATTCAGTCTTGCCGAACCCCGGCGGCCCGGCGACCACAACGATTTGCCGCTCCAGGCCGTCGCGGCACAGAGTCTCGACGAAGGGCCGGTCGATCCGGGTGATCAGGCCACGCGGCGGGCGAAGCCGGCTCCCTGTCGCCACGGGTGCGGCATCCGCACTGCCGGCTTGCTGTGTGATCACGGCGCGAACGCGTGACCGGCGCGCCTCGTTCAGGTTCACAGGGATACTCATGCCGGGCCGCCCCCCAACGCCAGATATTCCAGATACTTGATGGTGATACCGCGCATGTTCAGACGATCGTCTCGATGGGCGTGAACGGTTCAGCCAGGCCGAAACAAGCGGGGCCGAAGACTGCAAGCGCCGCGGGGCTGCGAATGATCTCGGGTACCGATACCGCCACCACCGTGACGCGCTGGCCGTAGCGAAGATTCTCGGTCGTGATCGGGTCGGCGCTTTCGCTATCCAGGATGCAGATCAGATCGGGGACGATCGCCCGCACCTTGCCGCCCACGCGGGCGACCAAATATTCGTTCTGGATCTCGATCTCCATGATCGCGGACGATGGGTGCGAAGCCTCGATCCGTGCCCGGCCGACGGCGAAGCCCGCCTTCGTCTCCCGATGGACGTCGATGATCTTGCCCGCGAAAATGGCGCGGCCGAATTTGTATAAGGTCGAGGGCAGGAACCGCAGCAGGGCCTCGATCGGCGGTTCCTGATTGGCCTTCGCCTGACGGATGACTTCCCCGATGCGGATGGCCAGCGTGAGGGTATGGGGAATTGCGGTCCGCTTAACCTCCGCGCCGGTCATGCTGTATTCGGCGATATAGGCGCAGCCACCCATGCGCATCGTCACCCCGCGCGCCAGCCACTCCATCTGGCGGTTGTTGACAGCCTCGATCAGGACGCAATCGCCATGCTCGTTGGTTATGGCCATGGGGCTGCCGGAGATGCCGTAAACACCGAAGGTCTCCATCTCCAGCTGCGGAAAGGCCCGGCCCATGCCATCGGCATCGACAACGGGCAGGCCCAGCAAGGCACCGACCAGCAACGGGATGGTCGAGTTGATGCCGCCGATCTCGATCGGCATGGTGGCGTCGGCCCGGCGGCCGATCCGCTGCTCCAGCCGCCTGAGTGCCGCGACCGCCTCCTCGCCGCTCGGCGGCTTCTCCACTAGCACTGTGGTGGCACCCATCATGGCGGTTGGGATGACGGTGGCGTCGTCGGCAAGCTCGGCGGGGTCGATAATCTCAACCTCCAACCCGGCATCGAGGCAGGCTTGCACCATCAGCCGCCCGATATAGGGATCGCCGCCGCCGCCAGTGCCGAGAAAGGCCGCACCAATGGCGAGGTCGCGCAGTTGCATGGTGGTGAGTTTCATCAGCGTCCTACCCGATCACCAGGTCACCGACAGCCTTGACCCGAATGCGGGTTGCGCTGTTCGGCAGATAGGCGAGCGGCACTTCCTCGATGTCCATGATCCGGACCGAGGCCGCCGCGGCACCCGCGCGCACGGCGTTGGCGGACGCCTCGTCCTTGGCACCGGTCAGCACAACCTCCCGCGTCGTGCCGTCCAGGCAATAAACGCGGTCGACCTCGCCGCCCACCTGCGCGATTGCAGCACCGATCGCATTGGCGACGGACGCGTTGTCCGGCCGGATCACGCGGGAGGCCGAGGGCAGATCGCGGGAGACCAGAATGGCCCCGCCGCCGACCAGGATGACGGGCAGCGGCTTGGCGCTCGCCTTCATACGGTCGATGGATTCATCGACCATGCGGTGGATGGTGTCGAGCGCGGTGTTGATGACCTCGGGCGCGATATGGGCGACCCGCGAGCGGTCCCCGATATCCGCCAGGCCGGCCGCGACCACGATGTCGGTCGTGGTCAGCGTTTCGCCGCCGAAGATGAGCGCCCTTGTGGTGATCTCGTAGCCGACGGAGTCGGGGCCGATACGCGCGCCATTATCGCGCACGATGCTGCCGCCGCCGAGCCCGACCGAGAGCAGGTCCGGCATCCGGAAATTCGTCCGCACCCCGCCGATATCGACGGCAACCGCCGATTCCCGGGGGAAGCCGTTCATCAGCATGCCGACATCCGAGGTGGTGCCGCCGATATCCACCACCATGGCGTCCGTCTCGCCCGCCAGCAGGGCCGCGCCGCGCATCGAGTTGGTCGGGCCGGAGGCGAAGGTCAGCACCGGATAGCGTTCGACATAGTCGGGGGCCATCAGCGTGCCGTCATTTTGGCTGATGAAGAAGGGTGCCGCGATGCCGACCTCCCGCAGCGCCGCCCGGAACGAGGCGACCACGCGGCGGGCGATGTCGGCAAGGCAGGCGTTCATGATCGATGCGTTTTCCCGCTCCAGAAAGCCCACCCGGCCGATCTCGTGCGACAGGGTGACGGCAAGGCCGGGCACCGCTTCACGAAGGATCTCCGCCGCGCGCTTTTCCATAACGGATGTCACCGGGGAGAAGACGCCGGTTATCGCCACGCTGCGCAGACCCCGCCGGCGGATTTCCGCGCCAATCCGCTTAAGCTCGGCCTCGTCCAGCGGCGCGATCTCGCGCCCATCAAACTCGTTACCACCGCGCACCATGAAAACGTGCCGCCCAAGCCGGTCGGCCAGATCGCCGGGCCAGTCGGTCATGGGCGGAACCGCGCGGGTCGCGGGCAGGCCGAGCCGCACGCCCGCGACTTCGAGCAGCCGCCGGCGCTCGACCACGGCATTGGTGAAGTGCGTGGTGCCGATCATCACGGCGGTGATGGCGCTTGGCGAGGTATCGGCGATGGCGAGGGTGCGGCGCAGACCGGCAATGATTCCGGTGCTGACATCGGGCGTCGTCGGCGATTTGCACGACGCGCGCAGCACCTCGCCATCTATCAAGGCGGTATCCGTATTCGTGCCGCCAACGTCGATGCCAATGCGCATGAGACCCCTTGATCCGCAGTTTCGTGAGGCACCGGCCTGGCTTCGAAACGATCCAAAGCTCGAGTGTCTTTCAACGCCGGACTATAACAGGGCAAGTCCGCCGCGATAGGCTGGTGATGAATAGCCGCGCGCCTGTTTCGGGGTGCCGTTGGCCCCGGGCGCGAAGCTTTAACCTATCCATTCGGATAGGTCGGCACATTTAATTTGTAGCGAAATCAACGATTTGGTAAAGAACTGCCGCCGCCCCGTGGTGCGGTCGGCAAACACCGGGCGGGCCGCGCGCGTATCCTCTACGTCAATTCAGAGCGGACACTCTCAGTCAGGGGCTTCTTCGGGCCGTCATCGTTTCCGTCACGAACTCAAATGCTCAGTCAAAAAAATCATTTTCACGCTGCATCGGGTGTCGTTCAATCGCCATGCACCACCCGGTTACGACCCTTCGCCTTTGCACGGTATAGCCGCTTGTCCGCCAATGCCAGGGCATCGCCCGGACTGTTGGTTTCGGACCATGTCGCAGTGCCGATGCTCACCGTGACGGTACGCCCCGCCAGCAGGGTCCGCCAGTCATATTTTTCAATCCCGGACCTAACCCGGTCGCAGATATTCCGCGCATCCTCTGCCTCCGCCCCGCGCATCAGTATTGCAAACTCTTCGCCGCCATAACGTACTGGCAGATCATGCGCGCGGCAGCATTGGCGGATCAATGTGCCGATCCGGCGCAGCACCGCGTCGCCGGCGGCGTGGGAGAAGGTGTCGTTGATCTGCTTGAAGTGGTCGACATCGAGCATCGCGATCGCATAATGTTCGCCGCTCACCAGAATTTCGAACAGGGCCGCTTCCAGATGCCGGCGGTTGGATAGTTTGGTGAGGTCATCTTCCAGCACGGCCCGCGCGAGATCATGGTTCTCGCTCTCCAAACTCCGCGCGCGATGCTGTTCGGTGGCGGCCTGTTCGCGCAACTTCTCATTCTCGAAGCGCAGAGCAGCATATCTCGCACGCCGCTGCACCGCCTCCTCGGCCAGCTTCATTTGCAGGGCGTGGAATTTTTTATAAGCCCCCAGCGCCTCCGCGAAACGGCCGGCGGATTCATAGGCTTTTGAAAGGTGGAACATGCTCGTCACCGCCTGCTCGATGTCACCATTCCGCTCGGCGGAAAGGCTCTCCTGAAACCTCGCAATCGCCTCGTCAAACCGGCCACGCCCCGCCAGCACGATGCCACGGGTGAATTGGTAGTGAACCGCCGCCCGGCTATCCAGGGCACCGGGGATCGAATCATGCTCCTCAAGGTACCGCATCGCGGCGTCATAGTCATCCAGCCGGCAGAAATTCTCGGCGATATTGCAAAGTGCAATCCTTACAGACCACAAATCCCCAACCCGCTTTGAAATCGCCAGGCCCCGGACCGCGCTGTCGATCCCGATGCGCGTTGCGCGGCCAAATTCAGCAAGGTCGCCGGCATCCTGGGCTTGCAGCCCGATTTGGGCCTGCGCTCCGCCAAGGTTGACCAGGTAGCGCCCCAGTTGCACATCATCTCCGCCGCGCTTAGCAAATTTGATGGCATCCTCGAAGAAGACCGCCGCCTTGCCCGGCTGCTGGATGAGCCAGTACACCATGCCGGCGACATCAAGGGCGAAGGCCTGCGCCCCGGTATCCCCCGTCGCGGTGGCAAGGTCCAGCGCCGCCAGAGCTTCAACCAGCGCCATTTCGGAATCCGCCCTGGTGAGCAGTATCCACGCATAGAGAGAACGCGCGCGGGCTTCCGATGCCGTTTCGCCCAGCTGGTTGAAAATCCGTACCGCCGCCTGGGCGTGGTCCAGCCCTTCATCAATCCGCCCAACGTGCAGGCAGCATTCGCCGATCAGCAGCAAGCAACCTGCACGCAGGCAATCATCGCCGCGCTGGGTCGCAGCGCCCAGCAGCTGGATCGCTTGCGCCAATGCCGGCTCAAGCTGTCCGGTCCACGACAGCCGCCAGGCTTCGGACAGGCCAGTGGCGAGGTCCGCGACACATTCTGTCAAGTTTTCACCGTTCATCCCAAATTGCTACCTTGGCGCGAAATGCCCCGCGGCAAGCTTATCAGCAATGTCTCAAGGCTGGGACAAAATTTTGCGCTGCGTCAGACTTGCCGGGCGCCCTTAACGATATCGCGGCCGAAACCATCATGGTTCGGACAATAATCCTTGCGTTGCCCCATTCCGCAATACGTCCTGGCGTAGGTGCTCGCCTACCAAGACGCCGTGCTGAAAAGCACCGGCCTGGACCAGCCGCCCAGTTTCGCAAAACGACCACAGTCGAATGATCTCACGGCATGGATCGACTCTCGTAAAACACCTTTCAACGGCGGTTTTCGTTACGGAAAATCGCTACTTTAACTTGAAAATCCTGAAACTCCTGTCAAAATGAGATTTGAATATCTAACCGGGGTCCGCTTCAAATTGGCAAATTCATAGAATGTTTTTGGGCAAAACCGTTGTGCCCGGCGGCTTGGGTGTCGCAGCTGAGGCTGATCCATGGCGGTTCCTGCTGCGGCTGAACCAGATTCTGGCCGCCGAAATAACCCCGATCGCGATGATGCAGAGCGTGATGAAAGTCATGCTCGAAGTCCCGGAAATCGAAGCCAGCTGGATCGCCACGCCGGACGCGGACGGCAGCGTGACGCCGTTGGCCTGGTCAGGGAATTTCGCCACCGAACAAGCGGATAGCATCAGGCTCATGAACGTCATCCATGGCCCGTACAGCGGCGGCCCGGCGGGCCGCGCATGGCGCTCCGGCCAGCCGGAAATCGTCGATGACAGGCGCAGCGACCCAACTGTCTCGATCTGGCAACGAGGCAGCGCGCATTTGAACTACCGCTCCGCCGCCGCGGTGCCGCTGCGCGGCCAGGCTGGGCATCACAGCCTGTTGGTCATGTACAGCAACGTCGAAAGCTTCTTCTCCAGCGTCTGGACACCTGACGTCCTGGAGTTACTGGCGGCGCTGATCGGCAATGCCCTTGAAAACCGGGAAAAGCATGCCGCTCTGCAACGCGCTCAGCGCCTGTACCAGACCCTGTTCAACGGCGCCGATCATCTGCTCTCCACCCGGTCCGAGAGCCGGCTTTTCCGCCAGCTCTGCGACACGCTGGTCGCAAGCGGCCTGTTCGTCGCGGCCGGCGTCGGCATTGTCGGCGCCGATAGCCGCTACCGCCACATCGCCGCCGCCGCGATTCGTTACGCCCGCGCGCTGCGCAAAGTGAGCTTCCCCTATGTGAAAGGGCAACGGGAACGGCCGTTGACGCTGGAAGCATGGGAAGCCGGCAAAACCATGATTGCCAATGAATATTTCAGCAACCCGCGCTTCGCGCCTACCTATCCCCTGGCTCGCAAGGTCGGCTTCAGATCGATCGCCGCACTGATCATCCGCCGCGGCGGAAACCCTTGGGCGGTGATGAGCGTTAGCGCGGGCGAAGAGCATTATTTCGACGATGATTTGATCCAGCTCCTCGAGCGCATGGCCGCGCTGGTTGGCCACGTGCTCGACGAGCTGGACCTGAAAACCGCCCTGCGGCGCGAACGCGAGGCGCAGAGCAAAATTGCCAGGCAGGACAGCCTTACCGAGCTGCCAAACCGCCTCGCCTTCCAGGAGCGGCTCCACGCCGCGGTTGCCCGCGCCCATCGCCACGGCCCGGATGCGGCAATCGGCATGATCGATCTCGATGATTTCAAGCAGATCAACGATAAATGGGGCCACGCTGTCGGCGACCATGTGCTGCGCGTCATCGGCAAACGCATCCGCGCCATGCTGCGGGAAGCGGATTTCCTCGCCCGCCTCGGCGGCGACGAATTCGCGCTGATCCTGGAAGGCCAGACCGCATCGCCGGCGCAGTGGTCCGATTCGATCGAGGCTTTCTGCTGCCGCCTACGCGATGCGATCAGCGCCGCGGTGGTTCTGCCAAACGGACATGAGCTGAACATCTCGCTCTCCGCCGGCTTCACCGTGTATTCGCTGGACAATGTGGCGCCCGATTTGCTCGTCCGCCACGCGGACATGGCTCTCTACACGGCCAAAGCCGCCAAGGGGCAATCCGGCCGGTTCTGGCGGCTGTACCGTGACCCCGGCCTCGGTAACGACGAACAATACCACAGCCGCCGTTTAATCCTGAAAGGTGCCGTGGAAGTGCATTTCCAGCCGGTGCTGAACCTTGATCACGAGAAGATCATCGCGGTCGAGGCCCTGGCCCGCTTACGCGACGGCGAGACTCTTTTACAGCCCGCGAAATTCCTGCCGGACCTCACTTCTGAAGACCGTTGCCAGCTGTTCCGCCATGTCCTGGACGCAAGCCTGGACCAACTCGTCGAACTCGATAAGGAGGGCCTCGCGCTAAATGTCTCAGTCAATCTGGATGCGCAGGTGCTCCTGTTGGATAGCACCCTGCCATACATCAAAAAAAAACTTGCCAGAACCGGCATCCAGCCGCGCCGTGTGGTCCTCGAAATTCTCGAAACCCATGACTTTCTGGACCTCAAGCGCGCCGCGGCTCAGATCAAGGCGGTACGCGCCCTCGGGGTACGCGCGGCACTTGATGATCTCGGCGCCGGATATTCATCCATTCTGAAAATCCGCGAACTCCCGCTCGATGTCGTCAAGCTGGACCGTGCCTTCCTCGCCGGCCTGCGCGAGCAGCCGGACGACCTGATCTTCATCTCGGTCATCCAGACCTTGACCGCCGTCATGGGCATTAAGCTCATCGTTGAGGGTGTCGAGGATGAGCCGGTGTTGGATGCGCTGCGGATGGTGGGCGTGCGCCATGTTCAGGGCTATGTCGTGGCACCGCCGATGGCAGGTGAAGCGCTGGTAGGCTGGCTGCGAAACTACCAACCGCGCCAGGCTTCGAACACGCCCGAAACCCTGCTCGGCGCCTACGCGCAGCATATCAATTGGATACGGTCCTTCGAATTTTGGCGCCTGCATCGACCGATGCTGAACCAGATGCATCGGAACAACCCTTATTCGCTAAGGGGCTATTTCGCCGGGCCTGGCGCACGGCATCGCGCCGCGCGGGATGCCTACCAGGCGCTGGAGACGCTGTTGCGTGCAGATTCCTCCCGCGAGGCAATCCAGGAAGCCGCCGCCAATTTCCGCGCCAAACTCGTCGCCGGGCTGAAGACCGTCGGCTAAATGGCGGCAATGCGCCTCATCATCACCGTTCCCGGGCAATTTCAGCCTACCCGGCGGCCATCGTTCGGCACCAGGTTATCCGCGCGGCCCGCAGGCCAAACGGCATAAATTGCCTGAACGGCAGGCGAAGTCGGGCTAGGTCTTCGTCAGACCCAGAAACACTTTCGTGGCTCCCCACACGCCCTTCAGATCGAACTGGCCCTGGTAGACATCCGGAGGCGCGGGACCGCGCTTGAGCAGACGATAAATCGCCTCCCAGGCCGTGCGCGTGGAGTATTCAAACGTGAACGCGATGTCCCGTTCAAGCTCGACGTACTGACCGAGAAGGCCCAGGTTGGTAACGCCCTCCGGAACCACGGGCGGCCTGTCGCCACGCGTGCGGCGCAGCCAGATGTTGTTGACGTACGGCATGTTGCAGGGAATGCAGATCGAGGTGCTTACGATCTCTTCGGTTTTCGACTCGCCTTTCATCAGACCGAGATGTTGCAGCACTTCCCGCAATATCTCCTCGCCTGTGCATTGATACATGGGTTTTGGGTAGAAATTGCCTGCTTTCTCCGGATACAACCCATAGCCCCACCAGACAAATGTACCTGGTGGCTGACTGAGAACTTCGGGCTGCTCGAAGATCGACAGCGAAATCACCCAATTCGAATCTTTCAAAGTCAACAGCCCGCCGCTTCCCGGGCCGCTGTGGGTCAAGTTCGTCATCTCATCGAAGAATTCCGAGCCCGTCGTGGTCACGGTGAACGTCACCCAGCGCGAATCGGCGATCCGGTCGTCGCCAAAGAATGTATCCGGATTGCCGAAGCCTTTGTGCTTCCCGGCCAATGTCTTCCAAAGCGCCCATGACCGCCCGGGATTAGGCGGCGGCCCCGGTGCCTCGTCCATCGTCCCCGCCGAGAGATCGGCGGCTTGCGAGCCGGTGGTCACCAACACGATGTCGTCCGCTGCGATGTCGACCGACATCGAAGCCCCGCCGCGTTCGTATTCAAGTCGATTGACCGTCATGCCGCCAGGTGATTCGGTGAACTCGATGTCGCTGACAAAGGCGCCCTTCAAGAAGGTCACCTGCTGCCTTTCGAGCCAAGCGGCCAGCGGTTCGACGAAGGCTTCATGCTGGTTGAACTGCGAGCGCAGAACATTGGCCATGGTCGACAGATCGGGAAACAAATAGACGAAGCGGTTCATGTATCGCCGGAACTCGATGAGGCTGTGCTGCGGCAGCGAACCCATCAGCGTCGACCAGAGCAGCCAAAATTCCGTTTCGAAGAACCTTGGGGAAAACCAGTCTTTAATGACCTTACCGTCCAACGACGCTTCGGGGGTGAGAGAAAGTTTTGCGAGACGGAGGCCGTCGGTAAGGTTCAGCCCATACCGCTGGTCATGTATGCAGCGAAGGTTCCGATCGACGATATGAGTTTGGTCGACAAACGGATGTTCTTTATTGAAAGTCAGGAATTGCTCCGTAACATTGATATTGGCGTAAGCCTGGGTGGGGATCTTTCCGAGCAGATCGAAAGCGCAGCGGAATTCCCTATCGAAGATTGCGCCAGGCAGGTTGTAGCCGCTTTGCGCAGTGCCAGCCAAAAAGAATCCGCCGCCAAGGGTCTCGTCTGCCTCGTAAATCGTAATGTCCGAGCCGGACATGTCAGCGTTCCAGATGAGTAACGCCGCCGCTGCCAGGCCCCCGAACCCGCCGCCGACAATATGCGCCTTCATTTTTCCCCTCCCAGAAATCCCGGGTTGGGACCTTTTCCCGACCCGCGGCCGCCTCGGCAACATCAGCGTCAACGGAAACCGACGCTGCTGGCTGTTATACCGCCACCGTGGACGTTATACCAACGATCGCGCGCGATCCCAAAACGAGTGAGCGCTCTTGGGACCGACATTCAGCCGGCTAAGTGGCCAGGATGGGTCGAGACCTGCCGGCGTTCCGCCCGATAGCAGCCATTGGCGCGTGCAAAGACTTTTCCGACATCAAGAGTTTCGCGGCCGCAAATTGGATTGTACGATGCGTGATACTGCATCATACTGACCGCAACGAAAGCTTCAGGTTGCACATGTTGATCGCTCACCTATCCGACCCGCATTTGCGACCCGCCGGATATCTTTACCAGAACACCGTCGACTCCAATGAAATGTTCCTGGCCGCGATCCGGCATCTTGCAACACTTGAGCCGCAGCCGGATTTGGTTCTCCTGACCGGCGACATCGTTGATATGGGGACTGAGGCGGAATACGCCCTGGCGGCAAAAATGATTGCCCTGATCCCTCAGCCGGTCCTTCTAATCCCCGGTAACCATGATGACCGGGAACGCTTTCGCGTTTGCTTTGGCCACAACGCTTACGTAGCCAGCGCGGGACCGCTGCATTTCGCAGTCGGTGACCAGGGACCTTTGCGCATCCTTGGCCTCGATATAACAATTCCCGGCGCTCATCATGGCGATATGGACGCCGCAGCCTGCCTATGGCTCGACGAGCGGCTGGCGGAGGAGCCGGACCGCCCCACCATCATCATAATGCATCAACCACCGTTCAACAGTGGCATTCCCTTTATAGACGAGTATTGCTGCCGTCACGGAACCCGTATCGCTGAAATCGTTGCACGCTATCCCGCCGTCGAGCGCATTCTGTGCGGCCATATCCATCGCTTCATGCAACTTCGCTTCGGCGGCACCATGCTGGTGACAGCGCCGAGCACAACAACGGCAATCGCTTTACGATTGCAAGAAAACGCCGAGCCTGCGTCCTTCCTTGAACCCCCTGCCATGCTGCTTCACCATTGGCGGCCGCAACTCGGTCTCATAACCCATCTCGTGCCAATTGGATCGTTTCAGGGACCGCTACCCTTCTTTTGACGAGAGTTTCGCCCTGGCCATAACGCTGGATTTAGCGGTGGCAATTCCGCTAAGCTTCGCGCATGGTTGACGTTTTTTGTCGAGGTTCCAGCCTGCGTCCCCCTGCTGGTGGTGCCGGCGTCCACTTGGCGACAAGGTTGAGATTGGCGTGGCCAATCCGGTGAAGCTTTTCTCCAACTTCCGCGCGCGCTGGATGCTGTTCGCCAGCGACGCCGAGACGAGCGGCGCATGACGACCGTGCTCATCGCCGGCGGGGGCGTTGGCGGCCTTACCTTGGCGCTGAAGCTGCATGCGGCGCGGCTGCGGCCTCTGCTGTTCGAGGCGGTGGAGTCGGTGCGCCCGCTGGGCGTGGGCATCAATCTGCTGCCGCACGCGGTGGAGCACCTGGAAATGCTCGGCCTCCTGCCAGCACTTGATGATATCGCCATACGCACAGGCACCCTGCGCTATTTGACGGCCCAGGGTCAGCAAATCTGGGCCGAGCCGCGCGGCCTCGCGGCAGGCCACAACGCGCCGCAA
>Ga0116227_10008050_pt1 | contig 20136 bp, 9 predicted proteins | sample S1TSphgellanicum_FD_89693 | JGI IMG/M metagenome (GOLD analysis project Ga0116227, IMG submission 89693) | Host-associated microbial communities from peat moss isolated from Minnesota, USA - S1T2_Fb - Sphagnum magellanicum MG | ecosystem: Host-associated > Plants > Peat moss > Unclassified...
CCGCTCGCTCGCGCGCTCGCTCCCCCCCTCCTCCCCTTATCACACGCACGATTCGATTTGAATCGCCGCATAGACCGCCATCTAGGTAGTACCTACCCAGTAGTAGACCACTGAAGGGCGCCCATACGTCGTAGACCATGGCAGGTAGTACCTAGTGGGTGGGCTACGGCACCCAACAAAGCCGTCATTCGTCTCCTTATGGACCGCTTTCTTTCATTTACCTGCCTAGTGGACCAACTACCTAGTGGGCCATGGTACCTACCGGGCTTCTTCCCTCCCTCCTTGCACCTCCTGTTTGTTATTTTAATTTGTTGTTTCTTTCTATTTTTGAAGAGGAGAGAAAGCGGGAGGAGGAGGAGGAGGGGGGGGAGGAGGAGGATCAGAGCAGCAGCGAAAATGTCTTCTCTTCTGACTAAGTCATGTGTAATGTTGTGTGTATCGTGTTGAATGTTTCCGTTGCAAGGACCGCATTTCTCTCTTTTCTATTTCGGTCGTCTTCCTTCCTTTTTTTTTTTGTTTCTTTGATGTGATTCCGTGCCGTCCCCCTCCTTCCTTCCTTCCGCACGCACCCCTCTTTTTCCTCTTCTTGTTCCGATGATGATGAAGTTGATCTCAAAGCATGTGCCTGCCGCCACCACGATAGACGCACGCTGCCGCCCATTTGTGATTCTGCCGTTTTGCTGTTTGGGCGATTGTTTCATTTTCTTACATATCTTTCTTTGCTGGATCAGTTGTTGTTGTCGTTGTTGTTCGTTGCTTTATTTTGTTCCCGTGCTTTCTTTCTTTCTTTCATTCTTCACTTCAGACGCGTTGTTTTTGTGGGCTTTTATTCTCTCACCGGGTCTTCTTCTTCTTTTCTTCTTCATATTCGATGTTTCTCTTCTTTCTCGTAGATCTGGTAGTACATTCACTGTGTCTTAGTTTGTTTTTTTTTGGGGGGGTGGGTGTTCTTTAGAACACAGAATTTGTCGCTGGGGACATTTTCATTTTTTTTCGGGTTGCGAGGATTTGGGTGTCTTTGTTTTTTTGTTGCGGGAGGTTTCTCATTCTTTCTTTCTTTCTTTCCGACTGGCGTTGGCAAGCATCCTTCCTTGACAAGGTATGTGTATTATTATTCTGATTGCTGTCATTGTAACAAGAATTCTGCTGCATCTCTTTTCTAAGAATGTTGGGACTGCGTTATTTTTTCAGTGTGTCGTGTGTGTGTGTGTGTGTGTTTGCATTGTGCCTCTATTTGCGACACAATGCAGCCTGCGAATCCCAAACTACTAAAAAAAGTTTTTGGATGTTTGGGGGGTGGGGGTCTGAACTCTGGGGTCTGTTTAGGTGAAGGCCTGAATGTTCTGGAAGAGTTTGCAACAAGGAGACTGGTAGGTAGTTACGACAAACGAAATCTTGCTTTGGCTCCTCGGTAGGTTGGACGTTGTTGTTGTGGGATCATCCACTCTTTGCATCCCACAGACAGACATTCTGTGGCAAGGGAGGGAGGAGAACCCAATTCTGAAATGCGAGTAGTTGTCTTCACAGGTTCCCAAATGATTGACAGAGAGGACTTACAGCCCCTTGAAGGATTTGATGTAGTGCAAACTGCATACCTGAAAGGATGATGATGGCTAAATGGAATGGTGACACATCTTTGTCAGAGGTACAAGAAATGATGTTGCAGCCTTTGGATGTGAATAATGGAGATGTGGATGGGGAAGGTGCATTTGATGACGAGGGAGGAGTTCTTGGTGCAAGAGAGCACTGAAATAGTAGATGAGGAGCCATGTTTGTCACAGCAAGTTCAGCAGGTGGAAGCAATTTCTGAAAGAAGACAGGGTGATATCATCTCAGAGTTGGTTGGGGAAGTTGGAAAACCTAAAGCACAAGCAGCAGGTGGAAGAGAGATGGAAGGAGAGAAGTTGCATTGTGTAACAGTCAATCAGATTGTGGCATTGGAAAGTGAAAATCTGCAGCTTACAAATGAACTCAATGCTTTTCATCTTCAGCTTGAAACGCCTGCCCAAGAGAGGATAGAATTCTTCACTGAGATTGAGAACCTGAAAGCACAGACTAGAATGATGGGTGATGAGCGTGAACATCTGCTATCTGTTGTAGAAGCCTCTGAAAGCAGGGCAGATCAACTTGCCACTGAGATGGTAAAGTGCAAAAAGCAGGTACTTCAAACCAAGCTGCTTGCAAATTAGAATCTTTGTCTCAAATTGCATTTCTTATCTTGTGGAATTTGTTAGAGGCCTGTTCTGCTGCCATCTTACAAGTCTTAAAACAGCATGGAGTTTTGCTTGTCACTATGGAAGGTTGTAAATACTGAGATCTAGGCAAAGCAATTGGTCTTGTTGCCTGATTCATCTGGTCTGGACACTTGGGGGTTTTGGCTACATTTGCAGTTTGAAGTTGATAGAAATGAGGAGAGGTCGAGATTGGCAAAGCAGTTGAAGATTCATGTTCAGAGCTTGGCACTTGAGAAGCATGCATCTATTTACATGATGGAGGATATGCTGCACAAGCAAGATTCACAAAGGCTTGAGAAGGAGGAGGAGGAAGACAACAACAACAACAAGGAGTATGTTTTGAACTCTGATGAATCAAGACCATCCATGGTGGAGCTATTACAGAATGCTCAGCTTATTGCTGCTGAAGAAGCTGGAGACAGACATGAGACTGAGTGTTTGGAACAGACATCAGAGCTGCAAGCACTGCAGGGGCAGTTGCAAGTTGCTAGTGATGGTGATGACACTTTTCTGGCATTTGAGTGTAGAAAGCTTCAAGAGAAGGGTGCTGGAGAAATTACGAGTTCTCCACCACTCAAGGAGGATTCAGATCAATGTCTTCAGCAGCTGAACAGTGAGAAGAAACTGTTGGTGACCCAATTAGATGATTCTTATCAATCACAGCAGGAGGTTCTGAGGGAGAACAAACAGTTGGCTATAGAGATCAGCAAACAACAGGAAGAGAGGGAAAGACAGGAGGAAAGGATATTGCAGCATGAGAAAGAGGTTGTGATCTTGCGTATGCAATTACAAACTTCTGCAGATAAGGAAATCCATCTTGTGTCCAAACTTGCAGAGTGCACAAAGGAGAGGGCTGATGAAAAACTCATGTCAGTTTCAAAGGGGAAGGAGCTTCAGCTTCAGGTACAAAGACTCAGAGAAGAGAATGCTGAGCTTGTTGTCAAGGCCAGCCAACTAAATCAAATGCTGGAGGAGGCCAACAGTGAGAAGATAGGGTTTGTTCATGACCTGGAGGAGACGGTGCGAAATAGACAGTTGAGGGAAAATGAGGTTGCAGAAGAGTTTGAAACATGGAGGGAACACATTCAAAGCCTGGAGACTGAGAAGATGAAAGGCTTGTCTCTGATTGAGGAATTGAACTCCCAGCTACAGAGTCTAGGTAAGGAGAATGCAGAGCTTGCAACCTTGTCTTCTGAATCTCAGCAGGCTTTGAAGGAACTTTGGGAGGAAAATGCACGCCTGGTTGCTGAGGTCAGCAATCTTGCTTGGGAGAAACAGAGACAGGAAGGTGAGAAGTTGGATCTGATGGCAGGGATTCAAACAGTCTGGGAGCAACTGAAAGCAGCTCATGAACGTGAAGCTTTCTTGTCATCTGAGCTCTCAGAACACTTAACAAACCAAGTTAAGGAGAAGGCTATGTTTGTCACTGAGGTGCAAGAGCTGCAACAGCAGCTGAAGAAAGTGGGTGATGAGAATGCCCTTGCTGTTAGCCAGTCTCATGAAACTTCTCAAGCACTGCAGGATTTGCACTTGGAAAAGGAACATTTGGTTACTGAAATTGCGAGTCTTGTGCAAGAAAATCACAGGAGGGAGGAGGCAATTGCTGAGGAGCTTATAACTTGGAAGGATCAAGTTCAAGGCTTGATAGCTGAGAATTTGAAGTCTGCATCTGTGATTGAAGATCTGAACCAACAACTTCAGAAGTCAGGTGCTGAGATCAAACAGCTCACAATCAGGGTTCTTGAATTCAGTGGTTCAGTGAATGAGCTGCACACAGAGAATGGCCGGTTAGCAAGTGAGGTTGACAAGCTAGAGGAGATAAAAGAACGGCAGGAAGGTGAGAGACTGGAACTTGCAGCAAAGCTCCAGGCTGCATGGGTCGAAATACAGGCACTGGGTGAACATAACTCTCTTCTCACATCAGATCTTAAGGCACTCAGAGAGGAGAGAGACAAGGAAAAGCTCAAAGGTTCTGCTGAGGTGCAAGAGCTTGGGCAGCAGATTCAGGGACTCTCTGAACAAAATGAACTATTGCATTCTAAAGTTAAGGACTTGACTCAAAGACTGGAGGAATTGTGCAGGGAAAAGGTATGTAGGATTGCAGTCCTTCTCCAAAAAAGGGGGGAATCTTGCTACAGTGTTCCAGCTAGAGTTGCAGTGTTTGGGTTTTTTTCCTTTCACTGCTGAGGGGATTGCTGAATCCAGTCCATGTTCAAGGGTTTGATGAAACTCTGTTGATGCTTTCAGGAACTCCAGGAAGAGAATGTGGCATTGACAGTCAAAATTGCAGAGTTGGAGCAAGACAGAACAAGGGCCAATGCAGAAGGTGTTGAGCTTCTTGCAGTGTCGAGCAAATTGAAGCTTCGGGTTCAAAGCCTGGAGCATGACAAGGCAAAATTACTCTCTGAGATTGAAGAACTAAACCGATGGTTGCAGAGGCCTGCAGCTGAGAAGAAACAGCTTGCAAGCAAGCTTGATGAAGTTTCTTGTGCAATGCAGGGGTTGCAATTGGAGAACTCACAGTTGATCAGTCAAATCAGCAAATTGGAGAAAGAGGTACACCGAAGGCAGGAAGAGAACCAGATTTTGAGTTATCGAGTCCTTAGCCTTGAGGAGGAGATAAATCGTGTTGTTTCTGAGCTCACAGCAACAAATCTTGAGCAGAAGCAAATGGAAGAGGGCAAACAGCTTGTTGACACACTGCTTGAAGATTCAAGGCTTTTGGTGCAGGAGCTTCGGCAGCAAAATGACTCTTTAAATTCTGACATTCTGATGCTCATGGAAGAGAAGGGCAACATGATGTCAGATTTGAGAGCTTTACAGCAACAGATGCAGGAAGTGAGTTATCCCTTTTTTGTCATTACTGACTTTAGTAATTCAAAGTTGTTGGGATTTCACACAGGAAAGGAAACAAGGTTTTCAAGTTGGCTGATGAAGGTTCAGTGGTACAGTCAGGTAAGTAGAAAATTGAAATCACCAAAGTTCTAGTTTTGGGTCTTTTGTTTTATGTTTTTCAAACCCTTGGAAAATCTCACCCTTCCAGCATTCTGGGATTCTTTTCAAGGTAAGGAGCAGATGAAACGTTTTTGCTATCTCTGTTATGCAATCCTAGCATCAACACAAGTCACCCATATGATGGGAGTTGCTGGAGTATTAGGTACAAACTGGGTGGTTTAGTTATGAACATAAAAAGTTTTGGGTTTAAACTTTCAAGCTCTTATGTTTGGGAACCCTCACCCTTTGCAGGTGACAAGAAACTCAGAGGAAAAATCAAAAGTGTTTACAGAAATTGGATTTGAACGTGATCAATATAGAGATTTGGTGAGGATGGTGGAGCTGCAGAAATTATGGTTGGGTATGGAGATTGAGGAGCTTAAAGAGACACTTCATCAAGTTAACCAGGAGAAAAGAGAGTTGGTCGTGAATCTCTGTCAAGAACTTAGCAAATTGTTGAGGACTGTGGCTGAGGAGAAGGACAAAGTTGCAAGAGAGCAATGCCTAAGTCATGAAAAAACTGAGATGGTGACAGTCCTTTGTCAAGAACTAGATGGGTTGCTCTGGAGAGTAGGGGAACAGAAACATAGAGTGGTGGATCAGCTGAGTAATTTGCAACAGCAGATGCTTCACTCAAGTGATGGAAAGACTGTCCATGCAAATGAGCTGGAATTTGAGCCTGAGGTCTTCAGGCAGCAGAATTTCCTGTTGGAATCCCAAAGGGAAAACTCTGAAAGAGAAGTAGAAGCCTCAAAGCCCAAGGTTGAAGCAGTTGTTGAAGAGAGGCTGGCACGAGATGATGAGGTAGGAAGGTTAACCCATACACTACAAGACAGCTATAATATGCTGAAGCTTTCCATCAATGAGAGACCTGTTGAAAGCATGGAAGAGCAAGCAGAGATAAGGGCAGGGGAAGATTCACAAATTGCACAGCAGGTATTTTCCCATGAAAGCCAGTCACAGAAAGTAGATGCAGAATCACAAGGTGTAGGTGGAGAAGTTTGGGACAGTCACTCCATTGATGACTAACCTTTGATGAATTCTGTAAGAGATACTGAATCCAGGGGTTATGTTGAGTTTATGTTGTGGCCCAATAAAGAACAGTGCATGGTGACATCTATGGAGCTTGTCTTGCAGGTGCAGGATATGGAAGAGTCCATTGGTGTATTGAAGCAAGACAGAGACACAGCAACATGCATGAAGGAAAGCTCAACTCTAGAGCTGGATGCACTGTCAATGCATCTGACTGATGCAGACAATAAGATGGCAATGTTAGGACCATTGGTGAAGCAGCTATGGGCTGATTACATGACTCTGAAACAACAGAACTGGAAGCTCACCCAGAAACTTGTGAGGGTCGCAAAGAATCTGGAGGCAGCAGATGTTAAGGCAGCTCAAAACTCCTCATTGGCAATTGAGCTTAATGATCTTCCTGACAGGTTTATAGAAAGATTGTTACAGGGGGAGAGTGATGAAGCTTCAACTGTGTTTGCCAAGACAGACTTGTTGGGAGAGTCTTTACAGAAGAGCATTCATAGCATATTTCCAGATCTTCAATTCAAGTGGGATTTAAGCACTGATTTTCTGTCTCAGTTGGGACATGCTTCAAATGTGAAAGAGAGACTTTCAGTCACTTTCAGCAAAGGCCAATCCTATGGTCAGCAACAAGATGGTCTGGACCAATTGTTGTCAGGAAAGACCAAGGAGTTTGAACATATGATTTCCACACACTCAGAAGTATGTCACTCACCCCCCATCAAGTGGCTTATTTCAAAGTTCTTCAGGCAACATGCTTTTTTGCTGTTCAAAAATGGCACTGTCACCAATCATGTTTGCATGTTTTTGCAGGCATTGAAAACCAAGGACTTGACCCTGAATGAAGCCGAGATCTCCTCATTGGGTGCAGCCATAGCTGGCAATGTGAGCTCTCTGGAGCTTGAGCTTACAACAATTCAAAGCTCATCGGCAAGTGTGGAGCAAGCATTGCATGGCAATGAGGCTGCCATTGAGGAACTCAGAGCAAGTAAAAGACAGTTAGAGCAAGAGAGAGACAATTTCGCATTTCAATTGGAAACTTTGAGTGGAAAGTATCTCATTGTAGAGGAATTAGCAGCTCAAGAAGGTCTGGAAAAATCAAAGTTGCAGTCTGAGATTTCCAAGTTGCAAGAGACTGCCTTGGAACAACTTGGAGCTCTGCAAGCTGCTGATGGTATGCACTGCAAGCTGCAGTCTGATATTGACTGTATGGTGGTGAGGGTGGTGAACACTGTGCTTGAGGTACTTTCCAATCTCTTACATGACCTGAGGTGTATATTATATGAGCCACTTTGCATGACCCAATACTATCCTGTTCAGAAGAGATTTTATGATGACATACATTTTTTTTTTCAGGTACTTCAGGGTCAGGGGATTGCAATGGAACCAACCAACATCACTGATGTTGAAGCTGCTGTTACCATGCTGGTGGAGAAGCACAAAACCTCTATTCTTGAAGTCAAAAAGCTTGCACGGCAAGTGGACACCATGGAAGAGATGCTAGCTTCAAGGGATCTGGAAATCAGTGGGTTGAGCAAGACTCTGGAAGAAGCAGTTTTGACAATGACACAACAAGATGATGAGATTGAAGGCCTGGTGCAGCAATCACATAGATTGAAGACTGAACTTGCAGGAACAGTGAAGATGTTGCAAGAGGCACATGAAAGGATTCTAGCCATGGAAAATAGCACAGCTTCCTCAGAGCTTGAGCTTGAAGATATGAAATGTGATGTGCATTTGGTTCCCAATGAACTGGTGGTTCTTCACCAAGGATCAGAATCCCTAAATCTTGAGCTGTCAGAGGAAAAGGCAGAGAATGTCCTTGTTGTGGAATATTCACAAAGTACCTCTGAGGCAGACCGCTTGAGAGGTGAGTGTCTGAAGCTGTCTACTGATCTTGCAGAATCAAGGAGAGACAAGGAGGCTCTAGAGACCAAGCTCCATCAAGTTGAACACAAACTTTTGAGTGTACGAGACAAGCTGGGTCTTGCAGTGAAGAAGGGGAAAGGGCTTGAAAAACAGCGAGATGTTTTGAGGCAATCCCTTAAGGAGAAGGCAACAGTAATGGACTTAAAAGTGGCAAAGTACAAGCAAGCTTTTGAGTCCATGGATGCAGAGGTCTGCAACATGAGGCGTAGAGAGGAGCAACTGCTGGAAGAACGCCATCTTTTTATACGTACGCTGGAAGGTGCACTAGCGCAAAGCTCTTGGCCTGGTAATGTCAAGGCCATGGAACCAACAGACATAATTGATTGGCTGGCTATGGAGTATGCACATGCAAAAGAGACAATCTCTACTTGGACGAGAAGGTGCAAAGAAGCTGAAAATCAAGCTACTTTGGACCGTATGTGCTATGAAAAGGAACTGGGTCTCCACTTGCAAGTTATCAGGGAAGCAGAAGTTCAGACAAATGTTCTATCAGAGAAAGTTGAAGAAATGGAGCAGGTGCTACAAAAACTGCAAGTCTCGACAAATAGTATGGATTCTTCAAGGACAAAGCAGTTTTCCAAGCTCACATCGACTGTCAAAAGGCTCAGTGAACTGCAGCAGCAAACTGAAGTTCAGCTACCAGAGGTCAAAGGCCATCACTGTGATAAAGAAACTCAGGACACCCAGACCCCACGGCCAGCAGAAATCTTGATGGCAGATGGGCAGAGAGAGGAGTATTCCTGGGCTATCATGAATGCTAACACTGAAATTGTTCAATTGACCGAGGAACTTGATACCATGAGCCGCAAGGTGAATACAGAAATCACAGGGTTGAGAGAAGACATGTTAGCTGTGCAGAAATCTCCGGATATAAAGAATTCTGAGCTCAATGAGATCCAAAGCAAGTTAGCAGCAATAGTGTGCAACCAAGACATTGCAAAAGGGACCTTTGCAGAAGAAGACTTTGATGAGGTACAGTTTAAATCTGAGAATCCACCATGAAAGCCCTGAATCACCAACTAGAAAGTCAGCAATGGCAGTGAAATACTGAGAGGAAAGACACTGAGTTGAACATGGCTGTAAGGAACATTGAAATGCTCAAAAGAAAGTTCTTTTGTTGCAGGTGGAGCTGCAAACTACAGAACTGCATACTGAGAAACTGCAAGCAGAGGTCAGGTCTCTAGTGCACCCATCTGGAGGTGACACTTTTTGTATCGAGGCATCTGATATTGAGGTGAGTAGTATTCCAGGATCTTTTTCCCCTGCATCTACTTGACAGAGTCTTCTTTGTGAACCCTACAACTCTTGAAAGTTTTTCTGCTAAACTATTAAAAGAATCCCAAAGCTGAAGTCATCATGTATATTACAGATGCATTCTGACCTAGAGAATCACGTTAAGAATCCAGTCACCCTGATGCCTGTAAATTTCTTGGGCTAATGTGTGCTAATTTCTTGGCTGGTAGGACACACAGCAGTAGCTGCATGCAAACTGATTGCGTCTCATCATTGATGATAGTACAGTGTACACTGACTAATAGCCAAGTTTTCCTGCAGGAGTCGGAGAAGCCAAGGGGAACATGGGTTGGCGCAGTGAGCTCTGCAGCTCCACATGTTCGGAGCTCACGTAAGCCACTGTTGGGTGATATAGCTATTGGTGTTTTGAGTGGAGAACCTAGCAATTTAATTCTGGATTTAGATGATAAAGGTAAGTATGAAGTTACACTAGCTTTATATTCGCATCTTTTTCCTTCTTATGGATTGTGCAGGTTAACACCTTGTGAGTTCTGGACTGGTTTATGAGGTCATGACTCATGACCCTGCATCCTGACCCACATGACTTAGAAAAAGCTAATGTATTTGTTCTTTGAGAGGCAATTTTGATAAAGGTTCAGAAACGAAGATGATGCATGTTTAGTTAGGTCCTTGATTTGTTCAATGGACTTCAAGTGGGTGGTCAACTGTTTTTCTCCAGGGCATGGCATTAAAACTTCAGGGAATTCCAGAGTTGTTCCAAATGCGGTACACAGTGTAGTTGACCGACTTGATACATTGTGGTACGTCAATTGCCTTCAAACCCTGCTGAGTCGATCACCATGTTTGACGAGCTACATATGTTACAGGGTGATTTCTTGATTCCTGTTAATGTTCTGAGTTGTAGTTTTATTTCTATGTGCTGTAAAATGCACAGTGCTGATACAGATCTTAGGTCTCTTCTTAGAGGGCTCTTGTGAAGCCAAAAGGTGCATGGCAGCTCTATATGAAGGTGATTGCTTACAACAGCAATTTGAATGTAGCGTAGTTTGCTTGAAACAAGATGTAAACTAATGTGCTGTGTCTTCATGTAGGGTTGGAGGTGGAAGGATGTTGATGCAACAGCCAATTGTGAGGCTTGGGCTCGGTGTTTACTGTATTCTACTTCATTTCTGGATTTTGTTGTTGCTCTCAAGGGCCTATTTCTAGCTCCCTTTTAGCAAGCAACTCTCAGTAAGTCCGGTTGAAATGCACCATGGTACCTCAATGTTGCCAAAGGGAAACAGGGTGATCCAGGTACTTTTCATTATTGTTGCTGCCTTCTTATTTAACATCTCATCTGGTAGTTTGAACCTCATCCTTAAATGTTCCTTCTCTTATACCTGATAGCTGTCGTAACTTGTAACCTGCTGACAGAGTTTTGCAGGGGGGTTCACAAGGGCTGACACTTCCACTGAGACAGAATCTCAGAATTGTTTGAGAGTGTTCTGAACTATCAGGATAATCATTGATTTTGAAGAATTCGTTACTGGAGGAGGGGGTTGAGGGATGATTTCAACTTTGTTGACACTGACCTAGTTGGGCAATTACTGAGGCATCATAGATCTGTTCTACATTTCAGTTTTGAAGACATTGCTTTGTTTGAACTGTGCAGGAGATGGCCTCAAGGTGTCTTGGTACTTACTACATTATGGTATTACCATATGGTACAGCTGAGTGCTAATAGGGTGTGCATGACAGCCCTATTTTTGGTATTGACAAATTTGAGTAATACAGTAATAGTGCTGTTGACTATTGTTGCAATGCGCCTTGAATACACTTACAGGAGTTTGGTAACCAGGTTGCCAGCTTAAATTGTCTAGATTTTGTAAGTTTAGATTTGTAAGACAATCCAAATAAGCTTGGATTCTCAGCCCAAGGAGCCACATTGGCCCGATGCACAAAGATAGGCATCATTAGTAACTCCTGAGACGAATAGCATAGTAGACAATTAGAGTTTGAGTTTTGCCAAGAGGTGAGTGCGACATTTGATTGGGGCAGTCAGAGGTAATTCTATTTAGCACTCAACTCGTGCTTCAGAGATGTTCAAATATTAACTAAAGGTCAAAATCTGTCAATGTTGCTGCCACCCAAGTTTAAGGCAACTATGTTTTTGTCAATGTTGCTGCCATTCAAGTTAAGGCAACAATGTTTTTGTAACTGAAATCAAATGTGTTTCTATTTAATGATTTATGTGATGAGGGAGGTTTGAATTTTGAACTAGTGTTGGGCAAGCAGCTTGTTTGTTGGCTAGTATGGTGATATGGGTAATGATTTTCAGGATCAGACCAGTCTAGTGTTTGGTTATGAAGTATTTTGCTCAATAATTGGACCAGGTGTGTATGAGAGAGCTCAATGGACAATAGAAAATACTGAACACCATACTCCCAACCTGTTGTTACATCAATGTGTTCCAAATCATGGCCCTATGAATTGAGAAGTTTGGGTGGACCCAACATTACTAGTGGTTAGTCTCGTCATTTTGAAGTTATTATTTGTTGTAGTTGCTTCCAAACTGAAAAGGGGAAACATTTGAAGATACAATGAATTATAAGTCTGTTTATATTCGTAATACCCCGGTGGTATGTAAAGTTCACAAGGGAGCCAGACCAACACTGTTACTTTCCTACTTTTCATCTTTTATCCTCTTTTGTTTTATTTTTCTTTTTTTGTTTTATTTTATTTTTCCCCCCCCCTTCACGTAAATTCTTTACAAATTGGATTTCCCCTTATGATTCTCTCTCCTATGATTTACAGAACAAAAAAAAATAACAGTTCAAAGAACTTCAAATCTATCACAAAAATTATGGCCAAAATGAGAAAACAATTTTCAAATACGAAGTACAGCCAAAAAAAAGCATTGCAGAATACAGTTCATCCTCAATGGAAGAGGTGTAACTCAAACGTGTATGAAATCAAATGTCCAGCACAAAAGCATGGCAAAAAGTAGTTCAACTGAAGGGGTGCCTCTCACAAAACTAAGTAGCAAAAGCTCAAATCCAAATGGGCATAGCAGATTGGAGTCCAAAAACAAATTCAACCGCAATTGAGGGAATGCATCTCACTAAGACAACTAAGTTGAATCTCAAATACTAATGGGTATAGCAGAAAAGAGTTTAATTTTAATTGAAAAGTACATCTCCTAAATCAACAAAAATATAACTTGTTCAAAATCAAATGGCATGGCAAAGTAGTTACAGAATTCACAACCTAGACATAATCTGGGTTCAAGTAAGAAGATGAACAAAAATCAATTGGACTTATCAACTATGTCTATTGGTCCCAAAGCCTTAACAAATTTCAGATTTGGTGGTGCCATAGCAAGAATGCATTTTGGATCAATAACATAGTTGATGGTTATGTGATAGTTTTGGAAGTGGCTGAAGGCACAATTAGAAGTAGTATTGACACTCATAGTCTCAAGTGGTGGGAGTGAAGGAAAATAACATCTAATTTGTCCTTGTATTAGGGAGTCTCCTTGTTGAACAATTGATTATGAAAACTATCATCAGCATCAAGAAGATCTTGTTTGTGAACCATGTACCATGGAATTTTCTTGAACCACAAAAGTAGGAACAAGAACCCTCTTAGAACCAAGAACTTACAAACCGGTAACTCTTTCTGAAGCAAGAATACCATTGACATTAGTAGCAAAGCTCTCATGAACAAGATCGATATCAATATTCTCACCAATAAACATAGTTGCAATAAAAGATGAAGCTATATCTAGAATCTTGCTTTCTCCAAAATGAATTCCTACACAAAGCAAAAATTTTACAAACACTAAAAAAAATCTATCAAAATGTAACGATTCTATTTGCGATTATAAGCAACTATATGATGTTATTGAGTATTTTTATAACTACTTACCAAACTTTGACAATTTTGATCATTTTGTGACTATGGTACAATTGTATCGCAACTATTGGCTCATTCATCCTTCCATGTGGTTGACTTTTAGAGTTCTATTTATCCACTTTTAGTTGCAACTAATTTGTGAACCTAGCCCTTAGAGGTATACTAGGGCATATTATGAGTATGTTACAAATACATTTCTACATGTGTACATTAAGGTTATATTAAAGTCATATTGAAAGTATATTATAAAATATATTTAGGGAAGGTTAGTTGGGGTGGGTAAAACCAACAACTAGAAACAATGTAAAAACATGAAATCTAAATATCTAAAAACAACATACAAAAATTACCTTGGTCTTCTCGTATGCACTTTTCTCCTTGCTGAACATTTTTTCATGTTGTGACAAATAACCACCTTCGAACTCACCACTAATTATTTGTTGCATCACTTGATCTCTTAGATCTTTGTTGATTTGATTATACCTACATACAATACAACAAACCAAAATCACAACTAAAACCACCAAAGAAAAATAAAATGAAAGTACAAATTTGTAAAACCCCAAGCACATTAAAAAATGAAATGAAAGACAAAGGTTGAAACAAAACACAAAGCAAATCAAAATTTTGAAGATAGAAAGAGGTTACAAAATTTATTTCCCATAAGAAATTAGATCTTTGTGACTTGTTATCATCATCTCATAGTCTTAAAAGACAAGTGTTTCCTCCATACCCTTACCACTCTCTCAATTCAAAAAAAATTGTTATCAACTTGTCAACAATTGATTTCAGTTAGTTGCAACCAATTGCAAGTTTATCATAAACCATATTTCAATCGAAGCTTTCCATGTAAGTTTAATGCATAAAAATAGTGGATATGGTCTAGGTTTGTCAACATGTTGAAAAGTAAGATGACAATAAACAAAATTTTGTAAGTTCCAATCACATCAACAATCAAAAATTGATGGGAGGCTAATGTTGAATTGCAAAATAATGAGTAATATCTATTTGTCAATTTTTCAAGACTTCCTATCAAAACTCAAGAACAGCACCAAGAAATAACAAGAGTAAATTAAACTCAATAAAATCCACACTTAGGAATTTTAGAATACCTTTTAATAAAAAAATTGCATATACAAAAGTATTGGGATCTAATATTTATACTAGCTGAATATGTGGGTTTGTAAATTGATTCTGCCAACATCCATTATTCTTTTTTAATAGACAACACATCATATTTTTCACAAACTTCTCAAGACTAAGTGTTGAGGCTTGTAGAGTTGTTTCATCACCCACAATCTTGATTTGGTGGTACTTCATATCAATGAAAATGTTAAATGGGATGGTAATTACATTATTTGATTCACTAATGTGTTGCTCCTACTTTTGTCTAATTAATTTGCCAATCCCTCTTATCAATGGCTAGATGTTGCATTACAACACAAGACATTGAGAAAAAACTAAATCAATAACAAAAACAAAAAGGCTCAAAATTGCATTTAGATTATTACGTTGATGGAGGAGGGTACATGGTTCTAAACCTTAAACCCTAAGGACAACATGTTCACAAGATTCTTGACAATCATTTCACTCTCCAAGAAATCTATTATGGACTTTTCAATATCAAAACCACAAAATACTCTCCATTCATCAAATGCATTCCTTGCCCAAAGTTGAACACGTATATTTGCTTCGTGACCCCCTTGTTCACATTGTCCATTTCTTTCTCATCAATGTCAAGAAAGTGAGATTTCAAAGATGGCTCATTAACAAAAAACTTACAAATAGTCATCAACAACATTAGATGCAATGACCTTAAAATGGGGATAAACAACATCAAATGCAATGGTCTCAAAGTTAGGATCAACATCATATACAAAGGTTTCAAAGTTGGGATTACTAAGGAAATCATTATAAAAAACACCAAGAATAACATTGAAGTCTTTTAAATTTAATGAAATAATGTAAGGGTTGAAAAAATGTGCAAACAAATCAACATATTTATTTGGAAGGATGCAATTAATTATAGGAATGTTAGGAGATGCACATATATTTTCAACTTGTCATTAGACCACATCAAATCATCAACAACATTTGTTGTCATAACTAATGTAGATGGTAGCATGAAATGATCCAAAAGTCATAAGATTAATGAATTCACTAAGTATGGGCAATTTATCAACCAAGACTTTTACAACAAGATTTATAAAACTTTCATTACATATTTTTTTTGTAGTTGGTTCATCAATAGTCAACATTGCAAAAACAAAAACAAAATCACAAGAAGAAGAAATCATGATACCATAAGTTGAATTTTAGAACTATACATTGAAAACAAATGTAGTCCACCATAGCATGCCATCACCAACACATTAAAAGGAAAAAAGAAAATGATAATGAATAGGTAGGGTGAAACATTATCACAAGGCAAACATTGGTGCAAAATGAAAATTACACGATGAAATGCAAAAATGATGTCATATGATGTAATGTCAACACTTGCAAAACAAAACAAATGAAACCTAAAACATAATGTAGCATGGTCACCCTCACTTGAGATAATCAAACATATAATAAAAATAAGAGTTAAGAATTATAAAACAAAACAATGCAAAAGCACAATAAAAAAAGGTCAAGAAGTGTGAAAATAGCCAAAAAATGCAAGAAATGTGAAGAAGTGTTAAAAGCATTGTGAAACAACAAAGAAGAATTATGAGAAGCATGAGAACATCCAAAGCAAAAACCACCACATGTTAGTGAATTGAGGAAAAAAAAGACAACACCATTGAAAGAAAGAGAAACACAAAACCTCTTTATGACAAAACAAAAAAAAACGTCTTGAGAAAAAGTGAAGAAAGGTTAAAGCAAAAGAAAATGATGAATGATGAAAGCACAAGGGCTTTTCATCAAGGGCACTTTAAGGGTAGAGGGAAAAAATGCAAAAAGAAGCAAAAAGATGAAAAAAATGGCAAAAAGATGTCTCAAAAGTGTTTGAAAAAATCCCTAGTTTTTTTTACACACATGAAGCATCTACATGTAAATTTTTAAAGATTTTTTATCCTTCACTTTGACCATAGTTTAGATTTTTGATTCCTTTGTTTGGCCTATTGGCCTTAAGATGGGATCTCAAATCCAAAATGGTTTATATGCAAACTCTTTTCCTATACTTCAAATTCAAATAATGTCTAAAGTCTTATACTTTAATCTCATAGTGCACCTAAATATAGGGACCATATTGGTCCTTCCATTTCAAAGGATGTCTAATATGTCAAAAGTTTCCTACTAGTCCAACATCAGTTCAAAGTTCAAACATCCGTTTACAAATGATTATTATATTTTTTTCTTCTATTCATATATGATAAAATAAAAGATTGAAAGATGGAAATATGAAGGAGATCATTCTCACACCTCCCTTGGAGAAGGTAGTGAAGTTAAGCATAAATTAATTATAAATCTTAATCATAATATTGAATATAATTTTTAGAACTCCCTTATAGAAGGTAGGAAAATTAACACAAAACATCAAAAGAAATTTATGGTAATTTATTGAAGATAATTTTCACATGCCATTAATTATGTATCTCAATCTTATGGTTAATTCACATTTGTAGGTAACAACAATGATAGATTGTCAATTTTACAAACAACAATGGATGCTAGGAAATGTTAGTTAATCCTAAGGCATAGAATGCAACAAAGTTACAAGACAAATTGCAAAAGTCCAAGAAACCATTGAGGTCCTTTAGTCAATCTCCAAAGAAAGATCCATAAATGAAGATTAAGAGGTGGCAAAAGACAAAACCCGAGGTAACAACTCAATTTAGGGATAATGAAGAGGTTGAGGTTGTCATGTTTAAACATAAGAAAACAAGGATGCATGGAGCTATGGAACCACCACCTCCACATACAACAACATTTACCATCCATAGGCAAATTCCACAACATACAACAATAGAAAGGCCACATTCTCCACTAGTACAAACACACTGTGCATAAGGAGGAAATATAGGTGAAGAAGGAGCAAGATCAATGTCCAACTTTAGTTGTGGTCACCACCACATTCAATGCAAGTGGAACCAAAACCACATATACATACAACACCTAAGAATGTCATACCATAGGAGAACAAACCTAGTTTTCTTACATGTTTTTATGAGGGAGGTGATCGGTTTCACAATTATAGAAGTGTTGGACCATCATCAAAAGAGACATCTACAAAGGTTACACCATTGTTTGTAATATCAAGGACATTTAACTCTCTAGGACAAGATGTGGAAACCATAATAAAGTAACCAATATGTTTTAGTAGATGGTTAAGTAAAGCCAGAATATGCATAAAGTATTATTGGAGATGGATAAGTTGCCATGTGTCCAATCTACCTTACCTACAAACTTTTAAAGTGCCAACTATGAATAGTGGTAAAATACTAAGGTATATATCATCATCAAAAGGTACCAACCTTAACTTATGCCCTAATAATTTAGGTTATACTAACTTTGTCTTTTCTTTTTGTTTAGTATTTTACTCCTGAATGTGAATTGACCCATAGATAAACAAGCCAAAACATCATGTAATAACTTTACCCCTTATGGGTCTAGGATGTTCACCAACACCCATAGTGGGGCTAAGGTGAATCAACTCCTACATTGATACTTTCAACTTTTTGAATGAGTCCTCTTAATGGTTATATATAGCCATGAAAAGTTAAGCTTGGGCACCAAGACTTAATTTAGTTTAAGGATAATGTATTTATGATGTTTGCAAGCATCCAAATCAATTTGAGGTTTTACCCATGGTATGTGTGTAGGTGTTATTGGTTTACACAAAACCCCAAATTCAACCCTATGTTGGGGAGGGGGCATATCCATGAAATGTTGGTACATCCATTAGTATTGTTCTTGATATTAAAGAACTAATCAAATTGAAACAATATTGTCATAAAAATATTCTTATGATATTTTTAATTATCCCACATAGTGGTGCAATGAAACCCCGATTAATACTTGACATGCTTGATATCCCTAAATTTTGAATATGAAAGTTGAAACTTCAAACTAAGAAGAATAAAAATTAAGAAATGATCCATCAAGTTCTCCAAATATGGGACTAGATTGGAGATACAATTCATCAAACCCCTGCAAAAATTAATTTACATGCTATTGACTTGGAGAATGTATAAAGGTATTAGAATTTTTAAAAAATTTTAAAGAACATCAAGTTAACACAAACTAGATGTCAAAATCTTTCCATCTCAACAATAGATTGCCTCTAGTAGGTCAACTATGGCGATGGGGGGTGTCTCATGAAGGGATGGAGATATAAATGGTTTTTCTCCCCTTCTTCAATAGATACCATAATAACACCTTGACACTAATGATATAATTTTCCAAAAATGTTGAACCCCCCCCCCCCCAAATTTCAAAACCCCAAATTTTGTGAAGGATTATATATATAGAACAATCTAGAATATATTCATTCTAGTTTTATTTAATTACCAAATGGAATCCTCAAAATAAAAATAAAAATTATTGGAAAAAACCTAAATGGGTAAAAACATGGTAAAGTATACAAAAAAATGTGTTTCTAAATTTACCTTGTATCATGCATATAAAACTAAACAAGTAGCATAAAAATGGGTGGAAATATAACTATAAATCATCCCACACCCCTATTATTGCTATAAGAATTCAATTCTAAAAAAATAAAAACCAATCAAATTTAAAAAGTAGACCAAAAGTATCCCTATTTGCCAAGTGGTAAATTTGTAAATGGGGATACTTTTAGTCTACTTTTGAAACTTAGGTACTTTATTACTTTTGGGGATATATATACCATTATAGTTTTGAAAGGTAGCCATAATATAAAATTAAAAATCTATCTATTAAAACCTACTTACCACATACAAAAGTAGATGAAAAGTAGATTGCAAAAACTACTTATATTTTTAGAAATCTATTTTCAACCTACTTTTACAATGTGGAGTTTGAAAGTTAATGCATAATAGTGAAGAGCTCTCTTGTTTTTTATCATTTAAGTAAAAATATTCCACATACAAATGGTTTATGATGGATTTTGTTGTTATTTTCTTTCTACTTGTCAAGTAAACTACCAAGGAAATTTAGATCCACTTACCATGCTGATGCCCAAATGTTTGAACTTGCCATGATATTTAAATTAGTATTACTACCTATTTAATAAGGCCTACAATTTTTATCAAAATTTTGTCTTACATAGTGTGAAGGGGTGAAAATGCGGCCTTTGAACAATATCATCCCCAGGAAAGTAACATCAAAGGAACTAGGTCAACTCCTTATTCACAAAAAGGCTCAAGAAAAAATAAATAAATTACTGACCAAGTAAACTGACCCCTCAGGGGCAGTTTCACCCCATCCATGAAATCCCAGTTTCATCCCATGGTTTCCATCGGATCACACTGGGCCAGAGTGATTCAGCACCCGCCGACGCACCATCCATCCATTGGATGCCTGAACACTGGTTTCCATCGGATCACACTGGGCTAGAGTGATTCAGCACCCGCCGGCGCACCATCCATCCACTGGATGCCTGAACACCGGTTTCCATCGGATCACACTGGGCCAGAATGATTCACCCACCGGCACACCATCCATCCACTAGATGCCTGAACCTGAACCTCTCCCGTGCCAGGTCCATCAGCTGTCAATTGGGTAATAACTGTCACAGAGATCGAAATTCCCAAATCAAGAAATTCCTCAACTTACCCCGCCCCCCCCCCCACCCCCCCCCCCCCACACACCACAATCCAACACACCAACC
>Ga0116227_10008051_pt1 | contig 20133 bp, 13 predicted proteins | sample S1TSphgellanicum_FD_89693 | JGI IMG/M metagenome (GOLD analysis project Ga0116227, IMG submission 89693) | Host-associated microbial communities from peat moss isolated from Minnesota, USA - S1T2_Fb - Sphagnum magellanicum MG | ecosystem: Host-associated > Plants > Peat moss > Unclassified...
AACCTTTAAACTTCATGTTGCTCCAGTGCAGTGTACTATAAGCAGGTTCTCTTAGGGTTACACTTCCTTGGTTTCCTAAGGTTTCCCTTTCCTTGGAGAATTGGGAAACCACCATTGAAGAAAACACCCACACAAGCTCACCTTAGATTCTATGTGGCCCTATCCAGTAGACTACCTAATAGAGACTCAAGAGGGGTCCCTTTGGCCTTAATTAATATCAAAGTATTTTTCACGATTTTAAAATTTAATTTTCTAATATATTGCACACAACAAGTTGTTTGAGATTTGTGCTTTCACATGACTAAAGCAACTGGTAACATTTTTTCTATTTGTGAAATTTTTCATCACATTGTTTTGCTCAACACATTTCAATTTTCTGATGTATCTATAGTTTCTAGAAGGATGATGAACATTGGAAGCACAATCAAAGGCCAAAAAAAAGCTCTTGAATTGGTAATACAAAGGAAGGAAAGGCAAGTTTTACTATAATTTAGACACACGGCCTCAATATTTTGAACAAATCCCCCTTGATGAGAATCAACCTTTTCCACTTAATCCTATTTCATAAAATGATTGCTTCTTCCTCTTTCTAATGTTGCATCCTTTCCTTCCTTCCATGCACATTTTTTTGACTGGTGAAGGAAATAACGAAATTTCCTAGTGTATTTGGAACTCACCTTATATTTGTGAATATCCCTAAGAGGACATTGTGTAGCAGGGATATTGTGTCTAATCCTTAAGGATGGGATTGATCTTACACCTATAAGTAGGCAAAAGAACCCTCTCTTCATGTGCATTGTAACCTAAGACTCACTTTAGATGAGGGTTTAAGGTCCAAAGTCCAATGAAATAGAACAATCTTATTGGTTGAGAGCCATAAATTGGACCCGTGGCCTTTAGATGAGGGTCCATGACCAAAACGTGGCAAATCCCTAAATCTACATGGCACCATTTTGGAGGGAAAATCAATTGGTTCTGGCCCTAAAAAAACAAAAAAAGCTCAAAGGAGAGCTCATGATTTGGAGAACCAAGATGCAAGCTAGGGTCCAACTCAAGAATTCAATTTGCTTCAACTGAGTCCAAATTGGTTCTTAGGAATTTGGACTGTGGACGCCATCTAAAGTGGGCCTAAGTATGTTTAGGGCGAATTTAGATGAGGGTCCAAGGTCCAGGGACCAATGAATTCAAGCAATCTTATTGGTTGAAAGTTTTAAATTGGTCCCATGGCCTTTAGACTAGGGTTCAAGACCAAAAAGAGGCAAATTGAGGGTAAACTTACGTAGCACCTGTTTTGGAGGGAAAATCAATTGGCTCGGACCCAAAACCAGTGCTAAAAGGAGAGCTCCTGATTTGGAGAACCAAGAATCAGGCTAAGGACCAAGGTATAGTCCAACTCAAGGACACAATTTGCTTCAAATCAGCCCAGATTGGTTCCTAGGAAATTGGATCCTAGACCCTCGTCTAAAGTGGCGTTAGGCTCATGATAACCTTTGCGTTGTGCTTTAGGATGGGTGATGCTCATCTGCAGGGGAGATTCTCAAAATCAAGAGCTGGATTGACTATCACTTTGTCCTAGGCCCCTAATTTTGGGAATACCCCACCCGGGGGGTTTCTCCTACACTTTTCAAGGCACCAAAGAAATCGAACCAGTCTGTATGCAAAATTTGGATCCAACAAACAAAGAGAAGTGACCGATCCCATGCACGAGGAGAACAAGGAAAGTGTGTCGAATGGGTCAGAACAAGGAGAACAAGGAAAGTGTGTTGAATGGGTGGGGACCATATATTTGAACATGGCCAGTACATTAAAGTTATCCCTAAAGTCAGGCGATTCAGGGGCGAGAACGGCCAGTTTCGGCCTAATAGGCCATCAAATGTGTAACTGCGAATGAAATTTTACAAAACGAAATAACTGGGACCCAAACTAATTTTTCCACCAATTTTGGTGGTGAATTGAGTTTCATCCCCTCTTTCCTTCTTCCTGAGAGAATCCACTACTACTACATATATTTTCACTGCTCCTACCTCTACAACTACTATAATTACTTTCGAACCTTGTGCATTAAATGCTGAGTTTCTGCATTTCATACTGGATTTAATAAAATTTCCTTACTTTGTGGATACCACTGAAAGAGGGAATAGGGGTGAAAGAGAGGGTGACATTACAGATAACTTTATTAGATTAATATTAATACTATATTAATCAGTAAAATCTTTGACATTAATCGGAGTTACAGCCTCTTTAGACTAGGAGTCAAGGCCAATAAGGGGAAATTTTGTACATTTTTGGCCTGTTGTTTGGAAATCATAAACAATCACCAAACCCTATGCTTATGGGCAAATGAGATGGGAAGATAGAGTGAACATAGAGTGACAATGTTTATTTTAAATTCTTCAACAACTTTCAAGAAAACATAAACATTGAACCCACTAGTTAGAAAACTACAACCACATTTAGTTGCTTGGATGTCATGAAGCTTGTGAAAGCACCCTTATATGGCAACCAACCAATGCTTTTCAACTATGACATAACCCAAGCTTGTGGATTGACATAATCATCAACTTTGCAAAATTTGAGTACAATTGGCATTTGCCTTTAATGTGTCTAGCCAAATGACTCCAAGCTCAACAAATTGACACTTTTCACATGCAATCTCCAAAGGCTTTGTGAACATTGACTTCAACCCCAACTTCCTTGGTTAGTCTCACCATTTCAAAGCCCTTGCTTTGAACCAATTGTCCATGTTCCTTGAGCATGGAATCTCATTCAACTTTAAACTCTACAATTCCGACAAATTCAAATTAAACTTGGTAGGAAGAAAACTTGCAAGAAATCAAATCCATGAACAAAAAAGAGCTTACAATAACTCTCCATGCACAACAAGAAGAGTGACAAAAATTCACAACATAAAAACCCCAATTTTCACACCAAATCAAATTCAAACAAGCCTCAATTAGTATGCAAAAATCAAATTCCTAAAATTGCAGCTTTTGAAAAAATAATAATAAATTAGTTCCAACAAGCAACAAGATGATAGAACACTTCATCTTCTTGCACTTTTACTGGTTACAAACTTATGAAGTGTTTTGCAAGACAAGGAAATTGAGTAAAGATCACAACATTAACAAATACAACTCACTTTCACAAGAAGCTCAACAAGGTTCTAACAATGCATAGAAGTTGTTAGATGTAGCTCTCATAAAATGATGCAACAACAACAAAAGATGAGATGTTGGTTGGTTGGTGGTAACTAGGGTAAAAACATTATAACGTGACAATATGGGTTTTTCTTTAAATTCAAGAAAGGGAACGAGATTCGAGTTACTAATAACATAATGATTTTTTTTTAATGTCAAGGACTTCTTCTCTAAAGTTGTTGAGGCCAAGAAGTTGGAGCCAATTTAATGTCTAGTATGCTTTCCTTTTCGTTCTCTCTTGTAGATTTCAAGGAATAAATAATATTTTATTGTTACAACATTGGCCCCAAGGGTTGGGAATTGGCTCCCCAACTTAATAAGTATCCTTGGGGCCATCATAGGGCCCAATAGTCGTGAATTAAAATATTATTATTTTAGTTTGGTCTCGACTATTACAAACTGTAAAGCCATTGGGACTAATTTCAGGGGCTGCACCAATAGAATTGCTTGATTTGAGTTCAACTTTGGCCTCAACTCCTTGTGTAAAGTGGGCTTAGCATGAGGAAGAGCCCCATCCCTAGATCAGAAAACTGACTTCTTTTGAACGTGGGATTGATGCATCTTTGTAATTTGGGAGGTTACCCCTCCCAAAACTAGTCACAACACAAGTGCATATTTAGTATTCATATTGAGGTTAAGAAGATACATAAGTGCAAGCTCCCTCTCATTCTTTAGAAGTAGTGTAAGTAGGTGTAAGATCTATCCATCTCCCCTCCTTGACAGGGTTTTTTTTTTTTTTTTCCAAAGTATGGAGAGTGCCACAATGGCTGCCCTCAATTGGGCAATGGAGCATATTTCACTATAAGATAATTTAGAAAGGTTAAATGTCAAGTTATATTCTTCTTCTTTTTTATCATTTTGGCAATTTGGCTTTTTTCAATGAAACCTATTTGACTATTTTTTTTTCACAAATGTCTTACATTTTGGTGGTTGTCTAGTTTAGCATTTAGAATTATTGACAATAGTTCAATTTTAGATTTCCTAACTATGTGATGAAATAATTTTACATGTAGAAATCAAAGCCACACAACAATCAGCCCCATTGCTTAACCACACTAACCAATTCTCATTCTTCCTTGGGGGAATTGAACCTCAACCATAAAAGGTCTTGCCCATCTCAACAAGGGAGACTTGCACCCAACAATCACAACCCCTACCCAACTTTCAAACATCTAGATTCCAATCCAAATAGCCAAACCATATGAGCAAGTTTTACATACAAAAGCCTACAACATATGAGTAGAACCACAAATCACAATTACACATCTACTTGATACCTCACTATCACTTCCTTTCACAATGCAATTGCAGCATCAAAAGGGAAATTGGACAAGGTGACTTTTTTTTAATTAAACATTTTAACACACAAATCAATGTGAGTAGCAAGTCAATTTTGCAACTTGTTCATCATGAACAAAAGATTGCTAAATGTTTTTTCATCCTCAAAAAACCCTAACATTTGAATCATTGAAATCTATGCCAATTTCATGTATTCATTAAATTTTTCACCCAAGATGGTACAAGAACTTATCCTCTTCCATAATCTAGATATTAGATTCACACCATAATGTTTAACCACTATTCCCTTCACATTGTGGACATAATGAGCTTAAAAAATGAAAATTATATATCTAGCTAATGTGAATCCAAAATTCAAAAGGTTGGGGACCATAATCCTTAAACTAGTCCTATGAACAACACAAAAGGTTGACTCAATGACATTCACATGTAGAAAGAATTAACCTTTTAATATAGTGTAGGATTCAATCAATATTGAAGGTACACAAGCCCAAGGGCCATCAACATGCTCATAGAACTACTTCTGCAATTTTGAAATTAAGGATTGGGTTGTTTCAACACATGAATTCTTCATTTAACAACAAACATTTTGAAAGCATCTTGATCAACCTTAATCCAAAACCCATCTTCTAAGCTATGAATGTGGATACAATAAATTTATCATATAATTTTCGAAACCAAGAAACTTTGGAGGGTCAACAAGATTTGAACACTAAGAGAAAGGCAAAGCATCACAAAAATTGTGAGAATAATTTTGTGAAATTATCAAATGTAAGATCATCAAAATTGAAAATTGGATCAATATAAAGGCAAGACAACTTAGCCTTAACAAGATTCACTACATTCACAAATTGATACTAAAAGCATCTCAACATTGAACCTACTTCATGAAAGTCTAAACCACCTTTAACATAGGCATGAAACATGGCATAACCAAAGTTAATTATAGGTCACATAACAACTCTAAGTTTTCACATGCATATTTGGCCTTCTTTTCATCAAAATGCATTTTCACAATGAAGGCCTTGTACTCAACCATGACATGCTTCCATGGGTTCAACATGGAAATCCACTAAATCTTCACATTCATCAACAACTTGAGGCCTTTGGTTTTCAAAATTTTAACAAAATTTGTAAACTAAACTAGAAATTTCTTAGGGTTGTGAGTGAGAAAAAATAAAGATTATAACATTGATTCAATGTGAAACTTGAAGGGCAATATGGAAAACACAACAATTACCAAGTTGGTTTGATGTGTTATGCAATGCACGTCAACAAAAAGAAAAACAATTTTAAATTTGAGTTGTGAAATTACCCGAATGTTTTGTCCTTGGAACACAAAATTTTCATAAAAACCAAGGCACACCCACCTTAAACCTAGATCTTCATCCAAATTCCTCCATATTTAGATTGCAATGATATTATTTATAGTAACATTTACTTCCACATGTTCCAAAGTCCAAGGTTAGTAAGATTGGAACTTGATAATAATTTTTCATGACATACACATGGACACTAATCCATTGTTGGTTGTCCATTATACTAGTGACTTCATTTGCAATCACTAAGAAAAGATTAGCACCTTGCACAACATTTATATTGGAGTTAAGAACAACATCATGCATTGTCATAACCAATCCTACCATTTGTCCAAAAATTTTTAAGGTTATCTTTTACTTTTAGAATTGAAAATAACACATTGATTGTTTTGAATTTACACATTGGGTGACTCACTTGAAAAGGTGAAAAATGGTGGTGAATTAAAACATGTTTTGGGGGAATTTAAGATGAACATCAAACTTTAGCAAATTCAAGAGTATTTTTGAACGTTTGCCAATGTGGATCCTCTCGTTTTTGGCATGTGTAGAATCCTTGTTGAAGAGCCAATCCCCAATAACAACACCAAAGGAAACAACAATTGTTTTTTTCCTACTTGGCATGTTGGTGCAAAGTATCTATTTTCAAGCACAAGAACTTCTATTTTCCTTGAATAATTGAATAGACCATGCATTTCATGTTAGAAATCAAACAATCATCCTTTAGAATAGTTTCAACCCAAGGAAACTTGGTTGCTTAAGAATCCTAAAATGCACAAACTTTATTGTAGAGTTGATGCAAGCTAAGGTGTCTCACTATTGGTGTCACAATGTTAATTTTCATGGTATAAGTGTAAACGTAATGGTTAATGTGTATTTTACATGTCATAATCTCTCAATAGGACTTACTTTGAGATTATTAACTTGGATATGCATATGAGGTAAATATATTTTATGCAAAACTTACAAATTTAAAATATTTATAAACTTATAAAACAATTTAATGGATTATGCATTTCAATAATAGGTTTATTATATATGGATTTCAAAATGGTCCATTGATTGATATGATGAATTAAGGGATTCCATCTTAATTCGAAAATATATCAATAAAACCAAGTTTCAAGGATTTTGTAGCATGTCAATTTTGTAAATTATTCTTAATGGTTTTTCTTTTTGGTCATTGTTTAAAATTTGGGTCTTTTCATAAGTCCATATCGTTATAAAAAATTATTCATTTTATATTGGGTTTGGGCACACATGTAAAAAACATTTTTTTCTAAGATAAAACAATTACTTGAATTGAATGGATTGAATGTTGTTCAACTATTTAGTATTTCTAGGGTTCAAAAAACACACAAAGGAAATGAACTTTGGGTGCTGTTTGTTTTGTTGCATAATGAAGCACCTTAACTTGCACTCGCCCTATGATATCTTAAAAGTGTTTTTGGATGGCTCATTCTATGCAATAGAATTACAAGACTTGAAAACAAGCATAATTCAAAAGGTGTGGATCATGACCTTGTGACATTGTTGCATTGACTAGAAAATAAGAACTTGAAGCAAAAGTTATTTGGGACTTTCAATGGTGCCATTATGACACAAATAAAAAATAATTAAACAAAATTGATTTTGCAAACTTCAAAATAACAAATCCAACCGCTATGCCAAAACATGGCATATATTACTACACATATCACTATGTTTGAAGTAATATAGGTCACATATTGCTACATCACTAAGTAGTAAAATTGTACTTGTGGCTTATGCCACTAGTATTCATTTTGCTCATAGTAGTTTTTGCCATTAGTCATGTGATGATTATTACTATCATGACTATTATTATTTTAGTGGTAAAATGTCATTAAATAATATATATTTATTAACTTATGAAATGTAAACACATGTTTAAACATAATAAAGTCATGTTGATAATCTAACTACCTATTCATTAACATAGCTTATGAACCTAGCCTAAGCTAAAACCCTAATTAACAACCTAAGCTAACTTCCAAACTATGTTACTTAAACTAGCTTAGGTAGCTTAGAAACCTAAACTTTTAGGTAGGTAGGTAGGTTTTTTTTGGGGTCATAAGCCTTTTTTATTGTCTCATCACAAGTGGTACTTACACTTTGAATATATTTAATGTATGTATTGTGTGTGAATTAATATTCTTTCATGTATTTATATAGTTTACAAAGTTAAACTTGTTGACAAAGGATATGGGATAAATTTAATGAAAGGGAAACATTACAACATTATCTCATATCATCATTTGTTTCATACAATAATAGCCAACTTGAACCATTGTTATCTTTTTCATACTTTGTCCAAATGGAAAAAAAAAACTTTCATTTTAAAAGATTTTTCCAAGATATACGCACATATTCATTTATATATATATATACCAAGTAATTTGATTGAAAATCCATTTGAATCTTCATTATTTCATACATTTGAACAACCATGATGTCTTTAAGAAATAAGTTTTTTTTTCATAAAACAATTTGTAAATAAACATATTTAAAATCAATATGGATTTTTTTTGGAATTTCAAAATTAATATATAATTAAATATTAAAATTTCCAACCTTTTAAACATATAGTGAATCAATAAATGTTGTATAAATGTTGTGTTATATTTCATTACATTTAGTTAATAATTTAAACTAAATTTAAAAGTAAAATATGTAATTTATTGAACATATAATCATCTATTTTTAGAAAAAAATTATATAAAGTACTAGCATTATGTTAATTATTATACACAATTTGTTAATGTCATAATTCTTATTAAAATTTATTATGAATATAAATTTTTTTCTTATTTTTTAAGGTTATTTTCAGTTCATTAAATGTGATTTAATATAAATTATAACATTTTCCCAAGTTGTTTGACAAAATATTTTGATCAATTGATAAATATAAAATTTCAATAAATAAATAAATTTGGATCAAACTTTATATTTTTGACTAATTATTGTATGGAGACTTGCAAAACAATGCCATTTTGGGGCATGTGGTTTTTTTTTGAAATCCTTTGGATATAATTAACATGATTATATTTCATTATTTAATGTCAAAAAGTTCAAAAAAGATATTCATCAAAATAAACCTTTGGGCACAAGAATTCGAACTTGAGGGGTTTTTGAATAAATATTCACAGTGTAAAACCAATTGCATCCAAATGATGATATATAATATCAATGCATTATGTTTTTAAAATGTGAACAACAGTTTCTCATTTGCCAATATGAACCCCACATCAAAGTTTTTTAATTTTGAAAATTTGGTTAAACAAGGTCAATGGCATACATAGTAATTTCTAAATATGATTATAGTCATGTAGAATCATGTAGTCATGAAAATGACCAAAATCATAAAAATGGCATAGTTGCAAGGCATATATTACAATATGACTAGATTGGGACACTAGTTGTATATGTTCAAGTCATGGATGCCTTATTTTGGTGTAGTGAACACAATTACAAACTATAACACAAAGTTTAAGAATCAAGATGTAACAAACTTTTAGATTGACTTTGCAAAAGGGTGAAATCTTTTAAGGTTTACCACATAGGATGAAAAAGGCCTAATCCTTACTTCAATATTTTTTTACTCTATATTTTGATCCTCATAAAAATTAATGAATCAAAAGTTGTCAAAATTTTTAGAAGAACTATATTTTAGACCATTACAGTTTTAAATTCTTTCATAATCATCCATAAATGTCACTTTATATGATAAAAAAGAACTAAGTAAAAAAAACAAAAAAAGATGACATTGTCACAATATTTTGATACACCTTAAAAAATTTGGACCCAGAAAAGTCTCACCCTTTTGTAATCAATCTAAGTGACTATTGCAACAACAAAGTTCCACCACAATGATCTTTAAATAAATCCATTGAAAAATCACAATTGCTCAAGGTTCAAGCTTTTTAAAACATTCAAGGTGCAAAGACCAATGTTGTTGCCATCTCTAAGTTTTCACAACAAAAGCATATGGGACTTGAAAACTAAACATGTGTTAGCTATTAGTTTGGGGGAATAGAAGGTCTTTGGGTGACCTACCAAATTGAATGGTCACAAATTAGTGATGTTCTAAAACTTTAAAGCACCATAAAGGTGAAACTCTAAAGCTTTAAAAGTGTTGTTGGCAGTAGAGCTTGTAAACAACTGAATTAAACTGGGGATGCAAGGAAATAAAGTGATTTGCCTTTTGGTGCACAAGGTGATGTGTGGGAGTGTTTTGGGCGATTTGTAAAAATGAACTTTTTTCTCCCTTCAAGTCAATTGGCACCCTTGTTTTTTCCAATACCTTTTGATTATAAATGGCCACCAAAAAAACCTTATTCCTTGAGGAGTAAGTGGAATATCCGTTTTTCTTTCAAGGAAGGGTATTATTGAATATAATGTACTTGACCTGCCCTTTTGTGCAAGGCCCCCAAAGGCCAAAAGTGGACTCGCTTAGTTGGGGCCAATGTCAGGAGCACCATGGGGCACCCCCCATTTTGACATGGGTTGAGTGTCAAGAATGTCAATTTAGGTTCGATTCTCAATGTGATAAGTTGTCGCCTTGCACATAGATGTGTTACAGTTGGTGGAAGGAAGGTTTAGGGGAGAACTTGGAAGTCCTCTTAGAAATAGTCTAAATGTAGACTTGTGATTGGACTGCTAGACAGCGTCAAGGGACTTTAGGTTACGAAGCCTTGGACCACTTGGGAAGTTCATATTGAGCTGAGTCCTTCCTAGCTGAGGCGAAAGGGAAAAGGCTTGGGTTAACAATGTGTTAGTTGAAGATTGGGATGTCAGATGGAGAATTTACCAATATGTGGTTTGGCCAGCGTTCAGGTGAATTAGGTTTGTCTTAGGAAGTCGAGAAAGATGAGAACATGCTGAGGGACATTCGAGGACTAAAGTACCCTCCAAGTACACATTGAAAATTTCTTCAAGTGCTTGAGGTTTTTGTGCTGAATAATTGAAGAGATCTAGAAATATCTGTCATTGTCATATAGCTCCAGTGCTGATGTACCAGGCTTAAGCTTTTGAGGGTTACAGTTCCAGGGGACTCCCAAGGATCCAAGTACGTCAAAATAAAGAGTTGCACCTCTGTTGGCAGGATGACTCTGGAACATGATGACAGCCACCATCTGGAATCATACCCATTCTATCTCATCTTACATTCATCAACTTGAGTAGGTTACTGGACGGAACTAGTTGTTGAAATGTGTCAAGAGAGCATTTTCTCCCCTCTCATTGGGCACAAGGTTATGAAGCTTTGCCACATGTGCATGCTCCGGCCAAGGTTATGATCTTGACCAATTAGGTGACAGGGCACACATGGGTTGTGAGTTATAACCCATGTCCAGCCAACCAATCAGAGCATGAGGCACCCATTGATGAACAATTATGGAAAAAATAACCTACAAATGATTAGAAGAAGGGGATCAAATTGAGGCTGAAGTGTCTTAGCCGTGTTTCAATCCCTTAAAATTTTAAACCTAGAGAAACCCACTTCAATTCCACATTGCACATTGTGAAACTCAAACTCCTAAAGCAAAAATAATAAACATATTTTGCCCAATTGGGTTCCAGAATCACTTTGCCGAAGGAGTTTCTGACCAAACCCTATGTTTCAATCTATTGCTATAGAAAAAACATTGCAATACTTTCTCAATTTTCTTTGACTAGGTCTTGTAAGCCACTCAAGCATGAGCTTTGGTTAAAATATTTTGAATGTTGTATGCTCTATATATTAAATCCAACAATGTATACAACGTCATCAATTAAAATGTCTCTATTGGATGTTGAATACCACTTCAAAAAGCTCAACAATGCGATCACTATAACTGTAATGTCTACAATTTGTTGCTAATAACCCACCACACATTTTCAAAAGAAGAACCCAAACCATATATCTCAGGATTCATCTAGATAGCAATGCTGTTGGCTTCACCAATTGTTGGATTTTTAGAGCTAGCATTGAGCATTTGAGTTGAAGTTTTGTGTTTGTCAGTTTGACGCATGTTGAGCTACTTATGTCCTGATTCACATTACTGAAGTCTAGCATAGGTATCAGGCCACTGTATATTAGTATCTGAAAGTGTAACCAGCTGGTCAAAGAGCTGAATTAAGGAACAATACTTTGTTCATTTTCTCTAGAACCTGATATACTTTCTTGGTTACATGCAAGAAGACAAAGAGACTTTGGAGCATCTGGGCTCCACCCATCTTGTCCTTGGTTTTATGAAAGGTGGAAAGAGAAGAGCATCCAAGCACAGGCTACTAGTATGGTGTCATTTATGACTTGTGACATGTGCCATGTGCCATGTTGTGATGCTCCAAACAGTGATGGGGGTTGTGCCATTGTTGACGAGGTAGAGGTTTGCTAGGTTGCCAATGGCCACTGTTGGATACACCCGTGATGTGATCACCAGACACCCACCTTGTGTAAAGTTTTCCACTACAAACGGGGCCACCTAACAGACACACCAAATCTGTGGTGAGATAAATTCACCAAAAGACAGTAACAAACAGTAATCCACAAGTAGATACTTTGAGAGAGAGCATTTATACTGTGGAGTAGAAAAAACACAACTGTTTCTGTAGAAATAATTTTGTTTCCAAGAACTCATGGAGCACCATAGCTTCAAGTTTTGTACATAACTTTTGTTTGCTCAAACTAAAAATGAGGCAGCAACTATGATGTATGGAAGACGGGGCCCTTAATCAGACCAGCTTCAGCTAGTGACATAATAGTAGTATTAGTATTGGGCTTATGTGTATACATGTGAAAATCTTTATTCAAATGGACAAATGAGAGGTGGTCTCACCTACACATGAACACCCACAGACTGATCTACAAAGTGACAAACCCATATCTGCTACTATTTCATAGCAAACCTCATATTATATAATGCTAGTTGTAGTTTTAGTTTTTTAGCAATAGTAGAGAGTCTCACAAGTATGGGGGGTGATAGAAAATCTTCTGTGGGCAACATGTGGACAGGATTGCCATACACATGGAGATCAACACCAGGGAGCAAAGATGACGTGCACATCACAACCATACAAACAATTAGTTGTTGTTCTTGCTCTGTAGACACTTCTCAACACTGTAGGCTGTATAGACTCCAATTTCCACCAAGTCAATTTTTGTGGTATCAAAACCTGCAGGAATTTGAACAATAGCTGACAGAGACATTAGTGAGGAGAAGTTTCTTGGGATTTTGGGAAAAAAAAAGAAATCCTACCTGGTCTCATCACTGCAAACCCTTGTGATCCATTGACCATTCCCAGAATGAAAATGTAAAAGAACACAGCTATCTGTTCCTTGAAGTTCTCATAAGTTAAGACAGGCAAACCAAAAGGGCCAAATACACCCCGATGTGCAGACCCACCCTGACTGCAATTGAATTGGTCATTCATGCTGTCGGCTTCATCTGTAACAACCCCATCTATTGATACATCTGGGTAGTCAAAAATGACTTCCATGTCCAACTGCACAAAACTCATTCAAATCAGTATACAATTATAAATGCCACAAAGCATGTTGTTGGTTGGGTAGAGTGGAAAACATGAACTCACAAGTTTAGAAAAGTCTGCTTAGGTTTGGCATAAGTTCAAGATTTTCCTCAAATATTCACATGGACAGCACCAACACTGTGAATGGATGTCCAAAAGAATGTTGATCATAAGTCACATGAATTGTAAACCTACATTAATCTTTGATCTAAGGGCCGCATGACCTATTACTGTCAACTGCCCACTAGCCACCTGGAGGGTTACTTTCCTTCTTTTGTGTTTCAGTCCATGGAACTCACCTGACTCCCCGTAGCACCATTGACTTTCAGAATAGCATTTGCATCAAGCTTCACCCCTGTCTTCACCTGCTCGCTGATCCTCAAGGACTCAACTTCCTCAATGGGCCAGTGGATGAAGTTGACACCTGTTTTACTATCCACTGCAACTGTCCAAGGAATTGTGTGCAAAAGCACAAACCGGATTAAAATGAAACGACTCTTGAAAGAAATTCAAATTTATTACAAGGTAAGTGAGTAGGTTAACTTGCTAGAAAACCTGACCAACCCCTCTGCAATTCCAATTCTTCTGTGTCAATTTCATTCACCCAAGATAGCACAATGTGCCTTTGCTTTACTGGGTGAAAAAATGAGTCACTTGCATAGACCCTCCCATAGTCATACCGAGATGATTCAAACCCAGAGAAATCAAGCTCTGGGTTGTCAGGAATAAATTTATGAGCTGCACTGTCATATGAGCCCAATGCATAGACATCATGCTATGTATTGAAAAGGCTTGCTTTAAGGACATATTTTTGAGAGCTAGGATCTGGATGGTAGAAATCAATACACTCCCAGATTCTAGTTCCAGGCAATGTATACAAATGGTTGTCTACCAACTCCCAGTGCTTCAAATCTTTGCTCTTTAACAAGTAGGCAACTCCAGTAGTATTAGTCTCTCCTATCACTGAGCCCACTGTGAAAACCCAACTGCCATCATCCTCCTATTAAGCAGCTGTTGGATCTCTGGATGTTATGTCACTAACAACTTGTGTAGGATTTCTTGCAATAGGATTTTCAGGCACTTTTACTCACTTTCTAAGAAGTGGGTCTGAGGGGTCTGCTGGTATGGCCTTGTTCTGTGTCTCCTTGAAGGTATGGTTCATCTTACTTAACCCCATTTGATGCCACAGAGGAAAACCCCCTTCAGCTCCCTCAAACAAATTGGTGCACACACTAATATTCTGGCTAACATTCACATGTATACAATGGATTTGAACCCACAGAGACTTGCAACTGGACCAATAAGCCCTAATTTCACAAAGACAAACTGAAACTCAGATGAAAACAGCCTACCTAATGAGCTATATTGTTGAAAGATGACAAAGGACTCTACCAAAGGGGAACTCATAGAATGGATGACAGATTAGGGTTTGAACATCACCCAAAAAAGACTAAAACTTCTATTTCTCAACAGTGCAATCTCCACAAAACAATCACAAAATAAATTGGAACAGTGATCAGGAATTAGAAATGGCAGACCTGTCTAGATAATGAAAGGGACACCATTTGGGCCGATGGTACTTGAGCCTGACCACACTCCCATGGCATCATACCACTGGTCTGGCTCCAAAACAATTTCCAAATAGAGCCAGTGAACGAGATATGTGGAGACAGCATGCGCCCAAGATATGTTTGGACCCCACAATGGCATAGATTGGTTGCACTGGTGAAACAAATGGTAGTAGCCCTTATGGTAAGTGGGACCTGTATTAAACCCCAACACAGATTGTCAAACTTACGTGGGCACAAAAAAGATGAAGAACTAAGAGATACAGACAAAGACAGAGACAGAGAGATCACCATGGTGCTTGACACCCAACAAACTAGTCAAAAGTTTTCTTGGTTTGTGTTGCAACAGCAGAAACTGCAACAACAGTTAGCCAAAGATCTAAAGCAAATTTGTCAAGAAACTGTACAAGGAAAATGAAGAAGTTGGTTACAGGAAGTTGGTGCCCACCATTAGGGTCTGAAGATGGAGAATTGATTTCATGTCGAATCATCCCGTATGCCACACAGCAGACAAGAACCAGCCATGAGAAAATAGGTTGTGTATCACCTTGACATACATACAGAGCATCAACATTGTGCCAAATGCGCAAAATCCTTGCAGCTTACCGTTCATCCAATTCTCGGCAGGCTGGTAATGGAACGAAGTCTTGAGCAAGTGCTGTGGCAATTTTTGCATCATGACTGTCAAGAATCTCTTCAGACCTGGGTCCATTGAAGAAGAGATTCAACCAACTGGGTGCCCCTGTGCCTCTTATGACATCTACTACTAGCTAGATGCGTGTATGTAGGACGTTCACTGCCCCAAACAGCAATGCTGCCAAACAGCAGATCACCAGCAGACATGTATTTGTGTCTAATTTCTGGCGTTGCAACGTAACTCCTCCCAGCTCCTCCCAGCTCCTGACTGTTGTGGCTAAATGTTGCAGCTTCTTGTCCTCATGAGGAATTGATCCCATGCATTCACCATCTAAATCTGCAGCTCTCCTTCCATGACCAGTGCGGCTCTCAATGGGGATCAACTTCTGATGATCCATCGATCCTGTAAGGAGCTGCTGCTGCTGCTACTCGATCAGCTTCGAGTTTGCACAGACATGCTCTTGCACCCACAAAATTAAGCTCCTTACATTCAACAATTCTTACCAGACTCTCGTGTGCAATTTATTCTCAAAACTTGAGATACTAATCCTCGGCAACAAGTACTGTTACTACTATGAACTCATGTTTGACACTAATTAGTTCTTAACAAGGCCAACCAAAGATTAAAATTAAAATTAAAATTAAGAGCAGACTCGTTTCTCAAAATTCTAGAAAATTAAACCCAGTTTGAAACACAAGATAATTTTGAAACTTAATTAAGTAGACTTCAAGACTAATTGTCAAAATTCTGAAATATTCAGATTGGGGCTGCCAGATCCCTTTTGTTTCAAAAAAAAATTAATTATTTCAACAAGATTTGCTGAACATGGGTCCAAAGGTGTTGAAGCAATTGGCCACTGCATAATCTGAGAGAATGATCTAGCAATGGCAGCTGCTAAAATCCCCTTTAATCAAACTCAGCAGCCCAAATGATATCTTCCACCATATCTACCTAGTGTTCTTGGTTTTATAACAATAGGGTGTTATAGTATTAGTGTAAAAATATATGGAGGCTGGCATTGAATTGGCTTGTGTGTAGATGTGCAGAAAAAATGTTACAGCCAATGAAATTGCTGAATTGGGGGGTTTGGATTAATTTTCATAGTTATCTTAGTGAATTAATATTTACATTTGTAATAGGATCTGCTAGGTTTATGAGAATTTTAGAGGACCCATGGAATAGTAGAAATTTATTTTCAATGTTCAGCAAAATAGGGTTGTGTGTAAGCCTGAAAATTGAATATATAAGAGAGGTAGGAAAATAAGTGACTTCTAAGTGATGCTTTATATCAGTGTTGGCTGGTTCCAGTTTTTGGTGGTTTATGGTTTTTGGTTCTTGAACCATCACGCTGCCCATTTAAAAATTTTGATTTTTTTTCTTTCCAGAACTGGATTTGTGAATTTTAAAAAAAAATCAAAACTGGAACCTGCAACTGCCCTCCAGCTAGAATTAAGCTCAGAACCAGAATCAGCCCCAAAACCCAGTTTATCAGGTTTCAGTTGTAAATTTTATTATTGTTATTTTTTTAAAAATTTAAAATTTACTTTGTTTTCCTGTGTTTTGGGTTTAAGGTTTCAGGTTTTTCTAACATGGGTTGAACATGTGATTAATTTGAGGAAAACCCTAAACCCTTAGGAAAAAAAGCACGGGTTTGATTAATAACAGTGACATTTTTTAAAATGATAATTTGAGGATGGGATGGGGAGGGCATTAGGCAATTACTTCTTCCTTTTGAAACATGTCACACGTATGTAATTTTTTATTTTTAAATTTATTTTTTGTGGGTTTAGGTATGTAGTTAATATAGGTGATCACATTTTATTGGTGATACAATGCTCGTAAACAAGAAAAAGAAAAAAGTTTTGAGCTATGTGAACCAGACCCACCTAAGATTTTTTTTTAAAAACCTGCAACTCGAGGTCTTGAAATCTGAGAAATAGGGGTCCAGAACCATATTGGAGGTTTTATCAAATTATAAAAAATCCTTGAAACAGAAATGAGGGTTTTTTCAAATTAAAAAAATAAAAATGGAACTAGGACTGGAGGTTCTCTTGAAAAGTGAGAACTGTCCAACACTGGCTCTCTTTACTACCTAGTGACAACTCGCTTGTTGGTTTTTAGTTGGAAGGTAGTAAAAGGATCCACTGAAGTAACCACCATGGTTAGCTAGGAAGCTTCAATTGAACAGAAAATTATTTCTCGATCATTTATTATTCATCCTTCATGGTGTGTTGGTGGGTTCACTTTGGCAATGGCATTTTTTTAATCTCATAAAGCACTAGGTAGAAAATCTTACAATTTTTTAATTTTTTTACAAGTAGTAAATAATGTTTTGACTCGTACTTGTGCCCTCAAACACATTGCAACATCAATTCTTCTGTTGTCATCATGTCAATAGTTCAAATGGAAAAACATTTATCTTTATGATATGAAGTGTAATTGTTATAATACATTCCACCTTACTTGGCTTGTTTGAAGTTATAAAGGCCATGGCACCTTGGCACCCACATGTTTCACTTATCTTGCAATAAAAAAACACACAAAATTATTATTTTTGATTATATATATCAATGAAATCAAATTTCACTTTGAGATTTACATGATGAAATTCAGCACCAATTGCATATGCAATATGACAATTTTGAAACTTTAAACACCCATAAAAGTTTCACTCTTTTTTTCCAAGGTATATGACAACGATTTTCTTGGTTATCAACACAAAGCTCACACATTTCAAAAGATAAATTGAGTTAAAAATGCAAGCTCCACTTTTTATTACCCAACACAAACAAAGTGGGTTGTTTAAATTGTTTTGGAGTTGACCATTTTTTCAAAAACGATTCAAATTAATTTTAATTGCCAATGGACACCCATGATGGATTATCAACCCTTATAGAAACCTACCCAAACAATGATAAAAAGTGGCCCAAACTAAGTCACCAAATCAACAATATAAATCGATCCAAGTCAATTAGATGCTTGAGAGTTATTTCAATCCCTGCAAACTCAATGGGTGCTAGTCATTGAACCCTTGGCATTTGAAACAATTTTGTCAAAATTGTGGTGATAGAAATTGTTTCAGTTGCTGACGTTGTGATGACCAAAATATTGGCAACCAAATAGTTTAAGTCAAACTATTTTAGTTGTCGAAATTACAATGACTCGATTTGTTTTCAGTCACCAAATGTCCATGGGGCAAATTGAGTGAGAAAGTTTTTTGGTCCATGTCTGACCTATTGAATGAAATCGATGCGTTTGAACGAATGTTGATGTGACGATTGACACAAAATGGGTGTGCCAAATCATTTTTGACAAGCTTGATTTGAATTGTAACACTTGTTTTAACATCTAAGAAAACTGAAACCCTGTTTACATAAAAAACGATGAACTTGGTAGCTAGGTTAGAGTCAAAAAGCCCCTTAATTTGCAGCACGCTTGCCAAAATTGTTCTTGTTGAATCATCTACAATACCTCCAGAGCTGATCCCTAATGAGAGCTTTGCAAGGTTGAAAGTGGTGTCACAAACTTCAGAGAATGTCTCCACATAATGGGACATTTGTAAAGTTTAGGGTGTAAGGTTTAGAGGGTTTAAAGTTTAGGGTAAACCCTAAACCCAATCAACCTATGTCACGTTTAATGATGTCCATTCAAGACTGGTCATGACAAAAGATATAATCCAAAATGTTTAATTTATTTTCTACGGATCTTCATGCAGGTCTGGACCCAACAAGCACATGAATGCCTTATGAACCAACTTCAAACTTCAATGTAGGAACCAAGTTAGAGTTCAAGATACTTTACAAATGGAACATTTTTCTTTCCGATCGGAATTGCTCCTCCTCCTCCACCTTGTGCAACACGAAAGCAAGAAAGAGCCCCAAAAAAAAAAAAGAAAAAAAAGAGGGAGAAAGCAGAAATCTCTATGGCATTATGGAGAAATGAGAAAGCACAAAGCACCCTAAACCCTACAAACTGAAATTGGGACTTCAAGAGGATACAGTCCTATTCCAGTTCCAAAAGTTAAACAAAACTGAGATGTTATTTTGTCTTGGTTCCTGTTCTCTCTAATGGCAATTTGGAACCAGGACCCAATTCCCTTGCCAATTCCTCTGACCTGTGAACTGGCAATTCCAGTTCAAGCCCAGTTCCATCTGTTAAGGCTGTTCCAATTAGGTTTTAAGGAACTGAAACCAGAACTGCCAATTCCTAAACATCAATCCAGTTACCTGGCCAACACTGGTTTTGTCATCTTGCATCGGACGCCATTCATGGTTGTTTTACTTGTCGTGCATCCCCTGCATTTATCAAAGGTTATGTTTGATGCATAAATAGTTTAAATTTGTCCAGAACCAAACTTTGAGCTTGCCAACAAATTTATGAATAGGCAACTGTCATGCAACCAACGCTTAAGCTTAGAGTTTAACATTTGGGATTCACGATTCATTAAAAGCATTGATGATTGGGTCAAGCTGGTTGCTTAGGGTTTCCAACCGAATAAAGGAAGAGGCACCCTTAAAATGTACTTACATCTTTAAGATGGAAGTAAATTGGTGATTGTGTGTTCAGAGACATATGACAACATTTAGTTA